>BNJU01000400.1_pt1 | contig 229462 bp, 288 predicted proteins | sample 8539281 | NCBI WGS metagenome assembly BNJU01 (sample SAMD00202456, study PRJDB9452) | human saliva metagenome | isolation source: human saliva | place: Japan | reverse complement strand
TGGTTCTTTTGTCAAATTCGGTTGATTTAGAAAATTAGGAGAAAAGCTATGCTATATTAAGTAGTATAGCTTTTTCCTATTTTTTTCGTTTTAGTCTTATTTCTTTCTTTTTATCGAGAATATCTTGGCGCTCTTCTTTCGAATATCTAGGTTTTCTTATTAGTTTCAGAAGGTATAAATAAGCTGAATACAAGTAGTATTTTTAGCTTTAAAAGTTACTAAAAGATCTATAACCATAAGAAATACGTTTAATAACTTTAATTTTATTGTTAATTCCTTCTAAAGGACCATTAGATAGCCCATTGTAATACATAGTATTTTTTTAATTTGTCTTTTATATTTTCTAAGTGTTTTTAATAGCTGTAAACATATATCTAGGTAAAAGTAGATTTATCGTTAATTAAAAGCTTTAAAAACTATCAAAAATCATCTTTTTCAAGAGCGTCTCTAAGGTCTTGGATAATCCAATAACACTTATAAAGCTGAGAATCTTGCTTAATTAGGTAGTTGACGATATCTTGTTCAGTAGTGATGTACTTAAAGTATTTAAACTTCTTGTGGGTACCATTATCTAATTCATCATAACTTGTAAGAAGATTCTTCCAATAACATTTCAATTGTCTGTATAACTCTTTATTTTTTTGTCTTTAATGCTATTCATAAATGATACCCTATATTTATTAAAAGCTCTATTAACTAGTTGAACAATATGGAATCTATCGATAACTATCTTCGCATTAGGGAAAAAGTTCTCTAATACTCTTTTATAACCTGAGTTCATATCAATAACTACTGCTTTGACCTTACAACGTTCTTGATAAGAATAGTATAGAAGTAGTCTTTAATAATTTTATTAGTTCTACCTTGAAGTATATTTTTGTATTTTATGAGTTAATGCATCTGCATACACGAAGCTCATTTTACTTATGCTATCAGAAGTGGAAGAAACCTCATCAAAGCATATATAATGAGGTAAAGTTTTTAGGTCTTTCTAAAGTTTTAGATGATCAGACTGTATTCTTAATACAGTATTAGTAGATACAGCGCAAGACTCAGCTATTTCTTTTTGAAGTATTCTCTTTAGATAACCTTTTAATAATGCCAGCTCGTAGATTTTTAGAATTATTAGAATACTTTCTTACTTCAGTAGTTTCAGCTGTGAATGATTTACGACAACTTCTACATATAAAACGATGTTTATTTAAGTATAAGATGGCTGGTTTATCAGAAATAGCGGGTATTTTAACCTTTACTTTTCTATAACCGTTATTAGTTATCTTACATTCTTTACAATAAGGACAAAAGTTAGATGAAGCTTCCAATACTCCGTAATAAACTAGATGTTTACAACCATTTATTTCAATTTCCTCTGTTTTTATCTAAAATTTTTATATTTTCGTCAGTTATTTGTAGCGTTATTTTTAAGAGATTTGCTATAATTACACATATGAATGTAAATTTCCTTTCTTGATTTTTTTGCTCATACTTAAATTATAGAGGAATTTTTACATTCTTTTCTATTTTTATAAATTTAAATACGGCTGATATTTATTATCAACCGTATTTATTATAGACCCTTATTAATTTAAACTTTCTCTTATTTTTAATACCACCAAAGTTTTTTTGTATCTATGTCCAATTTGTAATGATAGATCTTTTTATTTTGATCCGCTCCATTAATATATAGTTTTCCTGCTTCATACATGTCTACCATTTCATTTGGTACACTTGAAATTACTATGCTACCATTATTATCACTTTCTATTTGTGAGAATTTCACACTATAATCTCCAGCTGGAAGATCATCAAAAATACCAACGTAATGTATATGTTTGCAGAGGAATTTCCCAATATAATTCACGATATACAAATTCATGTTCTCTTACAACTTTATTATCTTTTTATCAATAATTTCTACTTTGTATTTCGAATTATTTTTTTCTCATCGTATGATGATATATAACCACGAACGTAATTAAAACTTCTATTCGCTTTAAACGTTTGTTCTACTTCAGTATCTTTATTAACTCTAACTATTCCATCACGCAGATAATTATCTGTTGCATATATACTAATACCATTAATTACACGTGAATCATAGTCTAAGTTCATTGAATACGATGGTCTTAAGAAACTATCACTTCCTACTTGAAGTGCAAAAACTATTCCAAAAAAGCAATATAAAGTTTTTTTCTTGTATTTATCAAATATTATAGCCTCATATCTTTCAGCAAATAAAAATTAAACCTTTTGCTCCTAAAAATAAAGATTATTGGCATCCATGCATAAACATATCTCGGTTTTTGCTTCCCAAATTAAATGGAACATGAATACTCCAAAAATAATAATTTGGAATAAGAAACAAGATGTTATATACTCTTTTTCTACGTTTATAAATGTAATAAAACCATTCCAAATAAGATTACTACATACATCATTTGAGAAATATAGATAAAGAAGCTATTGTCACTTCCATAGAACAGTTGCCATAAGAATCCATCTCCATCCCTTAATGCACGAGTACCATTCGTGTAGTTTATAGTACCGTCACTCCAATTACCTCTTATTTTTAAGAACTATCATAAGTAAATTAAGGAAAAAAATGGTCTATGAGTCACCCTATTAAAGAATAATCCCAGGTCATCAGCCATTTTATTTTTGACTAAGATATGTAAATTGGAAATCTTGCCAGTTATAACTCCCCCCCTGGATACTCATTCCCATCATTACCCAGTGTAACATAGGAAATCTATAACCATCATCTTTCCAGAATCCATAGTGTGCCCCAAAAGCATATCAAATCCTTTTTCCAAAGAAGATAAATGCAATTCCGAAGGTTACTAGTAATAATAACAAATTTTTTTGTACCATTTAAAAAAATAGTAAGTACACAATTAATGCCGGTAAAAATAATAATGATATTTGATCTGAGATTCCAAGCAAATGCTACTAATATTGCCACAGCTACAATATGCTTGGTTCTAAAGATAAAACTCCCATCCGATGGGATAAGTACATATATTATTAAAGCTACCATGATTACCATCAAAGTATCAGAATAGTAGAATAAACTGTACATTTGAAATGGTATGTATAAAAATCATTAGACCAAGAATTATTGTTTGTTTTTGTTTTGTTAGTAATTTTTCCAGCAGTTTTATACGTTAAGAATATTGTTGCCGTTGTTACTAAGAAACAGAATATATGCAACATCCAAACTTCAGAAATATGTAGAAATCTCTATACGATATATCCAATAAAGAATAATAGTAGGTGTAATATTATTAGGATAAACTAAAAAGTATCTCTCACCTGAAAAATTTCCCATAGTTTAACATATAGTGTGCTTCATTTTCTATCTCTGCACCATCTGAAAAGTTTAAGGTGTCCATCGATAATATTATTGCCTGAAATACTAAATATACTAATATTATAATTCTATTATATTTTTAATCCTACTTCATCAGTTGCTAAAATTTTCTTTACTGCATAAATAAATAATATGAATACAACAGGAACTCCTAAAAGTAACGCAAGTGGATTCAATATTCGTTCATATACAAACGGTGCTACATAAGCCCAAGTTAAAGCAACTGTGAAAAGCGCTATAAACGCATATGAAAATACATTATGAAGTATTCGCCTCATATTTATCTCCTATCCTTTCTATTAAGATGATTAGCAAACATTATCGGAGACATTGCTATCATTGTTTTGTTAACAAATGTATCACTTTCAAAAATAATTTTTTTCTTGATTTTATCAATTCTAAAATTTCTATTTCCTCGGACATATTTTCATGCATTCTTAACACATCAAAAAGTAAGTATCCGCATAGAAGATTTAAACTTTCTTCATATTTTTTGTTTTGTTTAAACTCTTCTATTTTATTTACTGCAATCATTATTCTTCTAGTAGAAGCATCTATCATTGCATTGTTTCTCACTGATTTTTCTAATAAGTCTTTATATCCAACTTTTCCGATTTGACTAACCTTTCCTGCTATATCAAAAGTTTTTTTAACTTGAAATATAAGTTCTCTAAAAGCAAGCATGTCTTCTTGAAATCTTAAATTATAGATATCCAAGAATTTCCTTTTTAAACATACATGAAGTAATATTATAGTTTAAATCACTTTTTCAACCTTTTAATTTCTTCTACTAAATACTCTTGACCCGATGAAATCTTTTCATCTAATATACTAGGATATCCATCTCTAGTTAACATTACAATATCAAGATTATTTTTTTAGAAATCTCATTATATAAAAATCTCTAAGTAATTTTGTTTTAATTTTGAATTTTTCTTCTACAAAAACAACATATTCTCCTTTAGCAAAAATCTAACGCACAGTTTTTCGCTGATGAATTAGATCCTAGTTGTTTTTTTATATAATTTATTTTACTACTATCGACTGTAGCAACCGCTTCTTCTATTTCTGAACTAGAAAGATCATCGACTACTATTACTTCAAAAATCTTGGAAGCTTTGATTAAATAAATCATTAATTATTTCCTGTAATCTTTTTACACTTCTATAAGCGACTAAGACTACAGTAATTTTCGTTTTATTCGTTGTTTTTTTATTTTTTTATTAAAAATTTCATTTCCCAAAAAGCATTGTATCTAAAAAGATATCTTTTTGTTCTATCTAATGTTCTAACCATAATCTATCCTCTATATTTTTAAGGTTTTATCTTTTTAATTATATCACAAAAACACTATTTTTTTCATTTACTATGAGAAAAGTAGGTTCTTTGTCAAATTCGGTTGATTTAGAAAATTAGGAGAAAGCTATGCTATATTAAGTAGTATAGCTTTTTTTCCTATTTTTCGTTTTAGTCTTATTTCTTTCTTTTTATCGAGAATATCTTGGCGCTCTTCTTTCGAATATCTAGGTTTCTTATTAGTTTCAGAAGGTATAAATAAGCTGAATACAAGTAGTATTTTTAGCTTTAAAGTTACTAAAAGATCTATAACCATAAGAAATACGTTTAATAACTTTAATTTTATTGTTAATTCCTTCTAAAGGACCATTAGATAGCCCATTGTAATACATAGTATTTTTAATTTGTCTTTTATATTTTTCTAAGTGTTTTAATAGCTGTAAACATATATCTAGGTAAAGTAGATTTATCGTTAATTAAAGCTTTAAAACTATCAAAATCATCTTTTTCAAGAGCGTCTCTAAGGTCTTGGATAATCCAATAACACTTATAAAAGCTGAGAATCTTGCTTTAATTAGGTAGTTGACGATATCTTGTTCAGTAGTGATGTACTTAAAAGTATTTAAACTTCTTGTAGGGTACCATTATCTAATTCATCATAACTTGTAAGAAGATTCTTCCAATAACATTTCAATTGTCTGTATAACTCTTTATTTTTTTGTCTTTAATGCTATTCATAAATGATACCCTATATTTATTAAAAAGCTCTATTAACTAGTTGAACAATATGGAATCTATCGATAACTATCTTCGCATTAGGGAAAAAGTTCTCTAATAATACTTTTTATAACCTGAGTTCATATCAATAACTACTGCTTTGACCTTACAACGTTCTTGATAAGAATAGTATAAGAAGTAGTCTTTAATAATTTTATTAGTTCTACCTTGAAGTATATTTTTGTATTTTTTATGAGTTAATGCATCTGCATACACGAAGCTCATTTTTACTTATGCTATCAGAAGTGGAAGAAACCTCATCAAAGCATATATAATGAGGTAAAGTTTTAGGTCTTTCTAAAGTTTTTAGATAGATCAGACTGTATTCTTAATACAGTATTAGTAGATACAGCGCAAGACTCAGCTATTTCTTTTTGAAGTATTCTCTTTAGATAACCTTTTTAATAATGCCAGCTCGTAGATTTTTTTAGAATTATTAGAATACTTTCTTACTTCAGTAGTTTCAGCTGTGAATGATTTACGACAACTTCTACATATAAAAACGATGTTTATTTAAGTATAAGATGGCTGGTTTATCAGAAATAGCGGGTATTTTAACCTTTACTTTTCTATAACCGTTATTAGTTATCTTACATTCTTTACAATAAGGACAAAAGTTAGATGAAGCTTCCAATACTCCGTAATAAACTAGATGTTTACAACCATTTATTTCAATTTCCTCTGTTTTATCTAAAAATTTTTATATTTTTCGTCAGTTATTTGTAGCGTTATTTTAAGAGATTTGCTATAATTACACATATGAATGTAAATTTCCTTTCTTGATTTTTGCTCATACTTAAATTATAGAGGAATTTTACATTCTTTTCTATTTTTATAAATTTAAATACGGCTGATATTTATTATCAACCGTATTTATTATAGACTCGAAAAGTAGAGATTAAGTAATGTTACAAAACCACATTATATTGTAACTACTTAATCCCTACTGAAAAATTATATTCTATAAGAATAACTTAGAACGTTCTCTTTCTCTACTTAATTTTGCTGAACGTGCTTTTAGACTAACTAGAATCGCTCCACCTACAAGAACGATAATTAGATATATAAATAATATTTTTATATCACGGTGCACAGCTGAGACATATACACCACCTACCGCTTCACGTAGTAATCCTATTGAATAAGTGAATGGTACTTTTGGATATAATGTTTGGAAGAATTTTGAAGTCATCTGAATCAGGGAATGTTCCCCTGAACTTCCTAATTGCAGTACTAATAATATAATACAAACTGCTTTCCCTACATTTCCTAAAAATACATACTATTGTATAAATAATTGATGAAAAATAGTAAAGATATTAATAATGCAAATACAACAAATCTAAAATGGTGATGTCGCCTGAGTACCTAGAACATACATATCACCTAAAGTTATAATTAATGTCTGGAATAAAGAAATTATTACAAACAATAACCCTCTTCCAAAGTATTTTTTTGATATGGTTTATATTTATTTTCTTCATCTTCTACCTTAGTAGTTAATAACGAAGACATTAATAATGATCCAACCCAAATAGATAAAACTGTATAAAATGGAGTCATCGCTCGATCCGTAGTTTTCTATATGATAAAGTTTATTCTCTTGAAGTTTTACTGGATTTGCGAAAAATTCAGCTTGTTGCTTTATAATCAACTTTTTAATAAATTAAACAGTTGATTTTTTTATCTACTTCTCCATCAGCTTTTTTTTATTTCATCTGTTAGTTTTTGAATTTTGCTTTTTGCTGATGGCATATGAGCTTGTAATGTTAATAACTTGCCATGAGCATTACTTATTTTGGCTTCAGTTTCTGATAATTTTTCTTTCTACGGCTGGAAGTTCTCCTTGAGCTTGGGCTATTATCCCACTCACTTTATCAATATTAACATCTGCCCTACTAAGAACCTGCGATATTAATGGAGAAACTTCATCATTTAACTTAGTATTCATACCTGTTGAAATTTCGTTTATTCTAGCTGATTTATTTACAAACTCTTCTTTCAAAGTATCTGTAATTTCATCATAGTGATCCATCTTATTATAAATATTAATATTAATCTCTTTTACTTTATTAATATCATTTTCTAGATTTGTCACTTTGGCTAGTTGATTATTAAATAATCTTTCATTAGATAGGTTATTAAAATATTCGAAAATATTCTTTACAAGTTGTAGTCTTTCTCCACTAGCTTGAAGTCTACTATCTAAAGCTTTTTGTCTAGCTTTAATTTCTTCTGTTCTATCTGGTTTTTGTTGAATTTCTTTTGCTATAATATTTGCTTCTTTTTGATACTTCTTCAACTACACTTAAATGATTACTAATAATAGGTAGCATTCTATCATTAAATCCTTGAATATTGTTAATTGTTACACCTGCTTTATCAGCTAGCATAATACTATTAGTCGTCGCTCTATCTATTTCAGGTAAAGTATTTTTGAACTGTATTTAATATATTATAACCATGTTCTACTTTTTCCTATTAATTCATTTAAACTCGCTTCATATGTAGAAAAGTTTTCATTCAATTTAAAAAAATTTCTTGTTTAGCTTTTTCTATTGATGGTAAATTTTCTTCAAATTTAATACCAGCCTCATGTAGTTTTTCAAAAATTACTCCATTTGCCGTTTCAACGAAACTCTTACTAATGTTATTAGCAATTGCTGAAGCTCCACTATTAGTTATTTTAGGACTAATAGCATTAATCTTCTCATTTACCGTATACTCAATTGTCGCCCTTTGAGGTTCTGTTCTACTAACAGAAGTCATATCTTTACTAAAGTTTTTCGGAACTACTATACTAGCATAATAATCACCTATTCTTACTCCGTCCTCAGCTTCTTGTTTATTAGATACAAACTGCCAATCTAGGCTCTTATTACTTTTTAATCCCTCAACTAAACTATTACCTAAGTTTAACTCTTTGCCATCGACAGTAGCCCCATCATCTTCAGATGTAACAGCAACTTTAATATTATTTGTATGACCATATGGATCCCATGAAGATAAAAATGTTTGGCCATGCATACATAGATGGTAAAAAAATATTAATCCTACTATAATTATCCACGTATTAGTTTTTTTCTAAATACTTCTTTTTATATCATTTCGAAAAAAATCTCTATAATATTTTTCAACTTTTGATCTCCTCTCAATAATTTAATTAACAAAAATAATTAGAGATATTATATGTCCCTAATTATTAACTTAAATATTATATCATGAAAAACTTTCTATTAAAAGTAATTTCATTTCTAGTATTACTATTCTAAATATAACACTACATTATCCTTACTCGAATTTTTTTAAATCTATAATTCTTTGGTTACTACTCCTCTAAATCTTAAACTTAGATCTTTCAAATAAATCATGAACGGTCCATCTACCAATACATCACATAGATTTAATAATTCTTTTTATCCTCACTAGCATTTAAGAGTTGTTCATATGTATAACCACTGTATACCCAGATATCTTTTGTTGAACCGAATTCATCTCTTACTCTTTTTCGCTAAAGATTTAGCTACTTGAGTATTAAGAAACGGCTCTCCTCCTAAAATTGTTAGCCCTTGTACATACGAATTACTTAAATCTTGTATGATTTGATCTTCTATTTCTTTTGTATATAATTGTCCCGCGTTAAAGTTTTGGATACTTTCATTAAAGCACTCTTTACAAGAGAATAAGCAACCACTTAGATATATTGAGCATCTTACTCCTCCCCATCAACGAATTGAAATGGTTTATAATCAGCATATTTTTTTCTTTTGAATATGCTTCAGCTAACCAAGTGTCATTAGCTTCTTTAAATGTTCTCATCATACATTTATTATTAGTAGTTTTCTTATTAGCACTATATTCTGAATTATCTATCGTGCTAATAATTGTTCTTAATTTCTCTTCTCTAGACAAAAATCCTCACCCCTTTATGTTTTAATAATATCACTTTTAACAATCAATTACAATTTATCTCCTAAAATTATAAAAATACTATTTTAAAATTATCTAAACTGTTTTTATAATTATTATAATTTAAAAAAATTTAATTAATTGAGATGTGATAATTACCATAGAATATTATTAAGTTAATTATTACAATATATTTTTTTATAAATATTACGAGGTGCCTTATGAGAGTATTAATAACTGGTTTTGATAAGTTTGGTGGCGAGAGTATTAATCCTTCTAGTTTATGTGTTAATAGCTTACCAGATGTAATAGATAATATAGAAATAAAAAGTTACCCTACCTACAGTCTTCAAAGATAGCTCACATGTTTTAGAAGAAAACATAAAATCATTTTCTCTAATATAGTAATCTGTGTTGGACAAGCTGGAGGAAGAAGTAAGATTACACCTGAGCGTATCGCTATTAATATCGATGACGCTAGAATTCCAGATAATATTGGAAATAGCCCTATTGATGAATCTATACGAAAAGATGGAGAAAATGCATATTTTTCTACACTACCAATAAAAGCAATTGTTGATGAATTAAATAAAAATAATATCCCTTCTTCTATTTCTAATACTGCTGGTACTTTTTGTTTTGCAATCATATTATGTATGAGGGCTTTATACCTAACTTCAAAAATTATCCAAATATTAAAGCTGGATTTATTCATATCCCTTATATTGAAGAACAGGTTAAAGATAAACCTAATATGCCTTATATGAAAAAAAGAATATATTATCACTGCTTTAGAATTAATAATAAAAACTGCTGTGACTTATTATAACAAAGAAGATAGAAAAATTAACGGGTGGTTTAGAACATTAACTAACACTAAATTTCTACTCAATATAAAACAGAATCAAATTTTCATAAACTGTAAGAAAAACACTGAAGAGACAATATGAAAAATATTGTTTTCAGTGTTTTTCTTTTTATATTGACAAAATAGTATACTAAGTATATAATATATTAGCTATATTATTTTAGGTGGTGAATTTATGTTAAAAGATGCATTGGGTTATAAGCTTATTACGCTATTAGAGAATATGAGAAGTTATACCAAACAACCTTTGGCTGAGATAGGTATTACACATGGACATTTCATTACTCTTATCTACATTTCAGAAAATGAAGGAGTTACCCAAGCTCAACTTGCTGAAATCCATAGAAAAGATAGAAATATTGTTGGAAGAAACATCGATGCACTCGAAAAGCAAAATTTTGTTATTAGAAAACGCGGAGTGAAAGATAGACGTTCTTTTACACTACATTTAACTGAGATAGGTAAGAAAGTTTTATCAACTTACTCTAATCTACTAAACACAGCTGAAAAAGAAGTTCTTAAAAAAACTTGACTGAAGAAGAAATTACTATTTTCTTTACACTATTGAATAAAAATAACTTAAGGAGGAAATAATATGGAAAAACACAAAATTATATAGAAAAATCCACTAGGTACAAAAACCTATAAAAAAATTACTTACATCATTTGCTTGGCCTGCTATTACAGCTAATATCATTAATGCAATGTATAGCGTAATTGACCAGATTTTTATAGGGCAAGGTGTTGGATACTTAGGTAATCTCTGCAACAAACGTTGCCTTCCCTCTTACTACGATTTGCTTAGCTATAGGTTTAATGATAGGAATCGGTGCCTCTAACTTTAATCTTGAACTAGGTCGTGAAATCCTGAAAAAAGCTAAGTCCGTAGTTGGTACTGCAGTATCTTCATTATTTATTATAGGGATTATTATTACGATTTTAGTACATATATTTTTAAAACCTCTTATGTATGCATTTGGATCTACTGATGAAATTTTAGAATATGCAATGACATTTGCTGGAATTACTTCTTTAGGTATTCCATTCCTACTAATTTCTATTAGTACTAACCCTATTGTTCGTTCAGATAATAGTCCAAAAATATTCAATGTTTGCTATAATTTTTTTGGTGCTGTTCTTAACACTATTCTTAATCCAATTTTTTATTTTTTTGGGTTCGGTTGAGGGAATTGCTGGTTCAGCTTGGGCTACAGTAATAAGTCAATTTTTATCTGCAATGATTCTTGTATTTTATTTCCCGAGATTTAAAAAGTGTTAAATTTAATAAACAAGATTTCATACCTAAGCTACCTTTTATTAAAAGTTGCGACTGGATTTGGTATGCCTTCGTTTGTTTTCCAGGATCAATATGATTGCACAAATCGTAACAAACAACCTATTAAATATTCACGGTACAAATTCTGTATACGGTAACGATATTCCCATTGCAGTTGCAGGTATTGTAGCAAAAATTAATATAATATTTATCGCTATTATTATTGGATTAATTCAAGGAGCACAACCAATTTTTCGGATATAATTACGGAGCAAAAATACGAAAGAGTTCGTACTACAATGCGATATACTATGAAATATGCAATGATTATCTCAATTACATTTTTTTCTTAATTTTCGAGATTTTCCTAAAACAAATTGTTAGTCTATTTTGGTAATGGTAATGAACTTTACTTTGAGTTTTGCAGTTAAGTACATGAGATTCTTCTTACTATTCACATTTATAAACGGTGTTCAAATTTTCAAGTTCGACATTCTTCTCTGCAATAGGAAAAACCAAAAATTGGAGTTACTATTGCCTTAACTAAACAACTTATAGTACTAATACCAATGTTATTTGTTCTTTCTCATTTCTTTTGGTATTGATGGAATAATTTATGCTACTCCAGTAACTCGATCTTTGTGCATTCTCAGTTTCTTTATTCTTCTTAATTAGAGAATTTAAAATAATGCCTAAACATAATGTTACTAAATAGAAAAAGCAATCTAGTGATTAAAATCACTGGATTGCTTTTTATTATTTATTATCTTTTAGCTACATATTTTAATTCATCTTTATGTTTAGCTTCAAAATCACTCATCTCATTATCTGAATTTGACGTAAGTACAGATTAGATCTCGATTGTTTCATCTTCCTCACGGCAAGTAGATAATACTAAGTATTTATCTGTAGCTTTAAGTTGAACACTGTCATTCTTAGTTGTTGCATCTTTTTAACGTTAGTTAATTGGTTTAAGAAATCTTCATCACTTTCAAAAATCTAAACGATAGAATGAAGTTGTTTCTGGTACGATTGTTAAGAATGCTACTTCATAGTAGTATTTTTCTCTGGAGTTTCAATTACTACATATTTGTGTTTATCCATATATTCTTGTTTGTCATAGTAGTTAACATCGTTGAACATACGGTGATCCCCAACTTTACTTCCACGAGCGTGTCCGAATAACCAAGTTAATCTATCATGGAAAATCTTTTTGTTGTCCATATCCATAAATACAGTACCAAGGTAAGGAACATTTCCACCTTCGAATGTTTTATTTAAGTATGTTTCATTGTCATTAGTTTTGTACTACAGGTTCATCTAAATCTGTACCTGGTGCATAAATATATCCTACAGTCTCATTATTCGTTTTAGTTAAATCTGCAAAAACGTTTTTGATAAATAATCTTTATCTTCTTTACTTACTTTATAAGTCGAATCTGATGAACTAGAACTAGAACTCGAACTTTTTATCACTACTACATCCAGCTACAAATACAGCTGATACTACTAGAGCGATTGTTAAAAAGTAAAATAGAGAAAAATCTTTTTAAAAATTAAATATTTTTTCATTATATTTTTCCTCTCTATTAAAATTTTAATAACTGCTTAATATTATACAATATCTTATAAAAATATTGCTATTAATTTTATTTTTACTATTATATATTTTATCTTACTACAACTGCTGTTCCTGTAACTGTTACTAAAAGCATGTTATTACCGTTACTTCCTAGAGCATCGAAGTCTATTCTAACTCCGATAACCGCATTTGCTCCCATTGCTGCTGCACGAGCTTCTAGCTCTTTTAAAAGCTTCAGTTCTTGCTTGAATAATTTCATCTTCGTACCCTTGAACTCTTCCACCAAAAAGGTTTCGAATTCCTGCTCCTAAATCTTTAATGAAATTAATCCCAGCTACTACTTCACCTGTAGCAAATCCTTTATATTCTACTACTTCCATTCCTGGAACATAGTTTGTCGTTGCAATTATCATAATACTTTACTCCATTATTAGTCTACTAATATATCTACTACTTCTTCTAATGTAGCTCCTAAGAAATATGAATTAATATCGATTTGCTCTAAAAACTTTTTGAATATCTTCTTTTTGGTATTTTACACCTACTAATTTTTTTAGCAATATCTTCTACATCCATTACTCCGAAGAAGTCTCCATAGAATTTGATATTAGTAATAACTCCTTGTTCTACCATGATATTAGCTTCAATTTTACCAGTTTTTAGTCTTCTATTACGTTTAATGTTGAAGTCAGGGTTCTTACCGTATACCCAATCCCATGAGTTATTTTTTTCTTCTTGGATTGCTAAGATTGCAGCTTCATCTTCTTCAGTTGCAACAAAATCAGTCATTTCGTATTTTTCACTCATATATTTTTTCAGTGCAGCTACGAAATCTTGAACTGTCATATCCTGGTTTGGAAGATGATCTTTAATATTTGTTACACGTGAACGTACTGATTTGATACCTTTTGATTCAATTTTATCTTTAGATACTTTTAAAGCATCCGCTAAAACTGATGTATCAACATCAAACATTAAGCATCCGTGGTGCATAATACGCCCATTGCGTACGTATTGAGCATTACCGCAGAATTTTTGTCCATCGATTTCTAAGTCGTTACGCCCAGTAAATTCTGCTTTAACTCCTAATGAGTCTAATGCATCTAGCACAGGTTGTGAGAATGATTTGAAGTCAAATTCTTCACCACTTCTACCATTTGAGATAATTGTGTAGTTTAAATTGTTTAAATCATGGTAAACTGCACCACCACCACTTACACGACGAACGATTTTGATATCTTTGTCATCACAGAATTTTTGGTTTACTTCTTCTGTTGTGTTTTGGTTTTTACCAACAACGATACATGGTGAGTTTATCCATAGCATAAACACATCATCTTTTTCTGCAAGTTCATTAAAAGCATATAGCTCTAGTGCAGTATTGTAGCGTGGATCATTACTTTTTGATTCTATGTATATCATATTAATCTCCTTGATAATTAACTATTTCTTTATCTCTTATTATAACATTTTTTTCTAAGTAAAACACTAAATTTTTTATCCAAAAATGATATTTTTATACTAATTCAAACAAACTTTTCATATATTATGGTATAATTATAAGGAATTATAAAAATTATTATAAAGGAGTTACCCTTTTATGACAAAAAATTATTTTAACTGGAGATAGACCAACTGGTAAACTTCACTTAGGTCACTATGTTGGTTCTTTAAAAAATCGTATAGCTTTACAAAATGAAGATGATACTGAAGTATTTATTATGATAGCCGATCAACAGGCACTTACTGACAATGCTGATAATCCTGGGAAAGTTATTGAAAATATAACAGAAGTTGCACTTGATTACCTTGCTGTAGGAATTGATCCTAGTAAGACTACTATTTTCATTCAATCGCAAATTCCACAACTTGCTGAATTATATATGTATTACATGAATTTAGTTTCAGTTTCTAGATTACATCGTAACCCTACTGTTAAACAAGAAATTAATGATAAAAAATTTGGTGAAAGTATTCCTGCTGGATTCTTCACATATCCTGTAAGTCAAGCTGCCGATATTACAGCGTTTAAAGCAACTCACGTTCCTGTAGGTGAAGATCAAAAACCAATGCTTGAACAAACTCGTGAAATTGTACGTGATTTTAATAGAACTTACAACAAAGAAGTTCTTGTATTACCAGAAATTGTCCTGCCACCAAAAAACCATGCTCGACTTGTTGGTATTGATGGACAAGGTAAGATGAGTAAAAGTTTAAATAATGGTATTTACTTAGGTGACAGTGAAGAAAACATTAAAGCTAAAATCATGAAAATGTACACTGATCCAAATCACATTAAAATCGAAGATCCAGGTCAAGTAGAAGGAAATGTAGTATTCACGTACCTTGATATTTTCGATTCTCGTACAGATGAAGTTGCGGAGCTGAAAGAACACTACTCTCGTGGAGGACTTGGTGATATGAAACTGAAACGTCGTTTAAATGATGTAATGCAAGATTACCTACGTCCTATCAGAGAACGTCGTGAGGAATTCGCAAAAGATAAAGCAGAAGTTTATAGAATGCTTAAAGCTGGAAGTGAAAAAGCTGAAAGAGTTGCAGCTGCTACTTTAGATGAAGTAAAAGATGCAATGGGCATCAATTATTTCAAAAAATAAGATTAATTTTTGGGGGAAGAGCCATACTCTTCCTCTTAGTTATTTAACTTACTATAAAAAAATAAGGAGGCCATATGGCAAAGAGAAAAAACAACAATTATCACTATTTTTCAATTATTTCTATAGCTATAGTTGTTCTAGTCGCATTTGCTATAACATACTATACTAATAAATCTTCAAATAAAAAAATACTAATACTACAACTTTTACAAGTGTATCAAAGATTCCTGATGATGTGATAAATTCACTTACTGCACCAAAAAGAAAGTGAAGCTACAGATAATAATAAATATAAGGTATTAAACAACAATAACCCATATTTTGCTAAAGAAGATCTTTCTACAACATCTTATGAAAATTACAGTCCACTTGATAAACTAGGTCGTGTTGGTCAAGCAAATGGAATTATTGGTGTTGATTTAATGCCAACAGACAAACGTGAAGAAATTGCTCACGTTCGTCCTAGTGGATGGCAAAGTAACCGTGGAACTCATGTTTACGATAGATCTCATCTTATCGCCTTCCAACTTGCCGGTGAAAATGATAATGATAAGAACTTAATGACTGGTACAAGATTTATGAATCTTAATATGATTCCTTTTGAAAATGAAGTTGCTGACTACGTTAAAAAGACTAAAAAACATGTTCGTTACCGTGTAACTCCAGTATTCAAAGGTAATGACCTTGTAGCACAGGGAGTAATTATGGAAGCAATGTCTGTTGAAGATAACGGTAAGAGTGTAAAATATAATGTATTTTTACCAAACTTCCAAAAAGGTGTAACTATCGACTACAAAACAGGAAAATACACTGTAAAATAAATAAAACTAAGACTTCGAACTAATTTGCTCTGATCGACCCCAAAAAGTTAGACTTAGGATAGCGTAGTAGTTATAATGACTGCTACGCTATCTTTTTTATATTTATACAGTCATATGTTTTATTCTATATTGCTTAGGACTTAACCATCCTAGTTTCTCTTTTTATTCTCTCTCATTATAGTATTTTTATATATTTTTCAATAGCTAATTTCAGTTCCCTATAACTATTATATGTTGTTCCATAATATATCTCTTGTTTTAATATTCCGAAGAAATTCTCCATTACCGAATTATCCAAACAATTTGCTTTTCTAGACATACTTTGGTAAATACGTTCTTCTTTTAACCTTTTCGAGTATACCTTCATTTGATAAGCCCATCCTTGATCAGAGTGGAAAGTTCTCCTATAAGGGGATTTAGCTGTGACTTTAATAGCTTTTTCTAGCGCATCCATTATATTTTTAGCTGATGGGCTCTCACTTATACTATAGCTTATTATCTCACCATTATACATATCCATAAATGGATCCCAAATAAAGTTTCTTTACTACTAATTTGCCTCTCTCATTAACTTCATAATATTTAAATTCAGTTGTGTCTGTAGTGATTTTTTTGATGTGAATATTAGTATTGAATCGTCTTCTAATTCTATTCTTAGCTGTTTTTTTCCAATTTTTCCCTTTATATGAATTGTATTTTCTACTTTTTCTAGTGAATGATGTAACCTGTAAGCTTAATTTTTGTATAATTTTTGAACTTTTCTTTTTATTTATTATATATCCTAAATTACGTAACGCACCATATATACGTCTATAACCATAATCTTTGTTATTCTTTCTTATTTCTAATATTTTCTCTTCAATTTCTTTATCTGGATTAACTCTATCGAATCTCTTCTGCCAGTACATATATGTTGCTTTTTGGCATTTTTCGCATATAAAAAGAAGGTCTTTAAGTATGAATTCTCCTCGGAGACTGCTTATAATTCTCGCTTCTTTTTCATTTCTGCTTCTTCCGCTAAACGCAGTCTCCTCGCTTCTTTTTAAAAATGCATTTTCTATCCTTAGTTGTAGTAATTGATCTTCTAATTCTTTTACATATTCTTTAGATATATTATCATTTGTAGTTTGACTTGTTGTTTCCTTTACTTAACTTTTTTTAGGTGATTTAGCCATTAAGATTTTCCGACCTTTCCTTCGTTCTCTCAATGCATCAGGACCAGCTACTCTAAAGCGATTAACCCAGTTACAAATAAGCGCTGGATTATTTATACCTTCTTGTAAAGCTAAGTCATTGTATGAGAGTTCACTTGTTAAGTATAATTCTACAACATATATCTTTTTTTCGAAAGGATATTCTTCATTTTTCTTGAACGATATAATCCTTCATCTCCATATTTCTTATATTTGGCAAACCCAAATTTCAATATTATTATGAGATTTTATATCATACTTTTTTTCGCTAACGATCTTATGCTTATGTTTTCATTTATATACTCTAGTACGACTTTCTTTTTAAATTCAAAATTATATTTAGTCATAGAAAATACCGACCTCCAAAAAGTTAGATTTTTGGTCTAACTTTTTGGGGTCGGTACACTCGAAGTCTTTTTTTAATCTTTTTTTATAAATTTTTCAGCAATAGCTAAACTAATTACTAATAGTAAAAATCGCAAACTGCCCAGATTAAAAACACTTTTAGGATCATCATGTTGAACAATAATCAATCTTATAATTGCTGTGATTCCAATATAGATAAAATATCTAAGTGGGAAATGATAATTATTTTTAAAGTATTTAACTATTAAAAGCAACAAACTCGAAATATAAGAAAAATACTAATATTCCTTCTACAAAGTGTTGATAATTTCCCTGCTCGGCAAGAAATTTTTGATCCTTCGTGGAATATTTCTTTAGCTTCCATTATCAAACCAAATGACAATAATATCCCTATAATCAATAACCCGATATTCATAATCCAAAGAAAGATATCAGAAATTATTTTACTAAATTTTTTTCCATCGTTCACCTCTCTAATTATTTTTTTCATGACTTATTATATCATAAACCTCTTCAATATAATAATTAGACTGCTTAATTTAACTTATTTATATTTTTAAAAATTTTTCTTATGTTATAATATAAAAAAAGGAGATTTTTTTATGATTATACTAAAAAGATAGAAGAAAAAACATTTAACCGATTTATATAACGTTATTTACTCATCAGAAACTCCAGAATGGAGTAAATATAACGCCCCCTACTTTAATGATTTTAAGTTAATTGATTTAGATACCTTCCTACTTAAAAATCATCATGAATATTATTTAAGCTGATCGTGTACTAGGAATATTTTTTTAACGATAAACCTATAGGAATTGTTACTTTACTATTGGGAATGTTTTGCTACTCGGTGGCTAGAAATTGGAATAGTAATTTATGAGCAGCATACATGGTCAAAAGGAATAGGCTATACAGCATTAAACGAATGGATTAAACTCTGTTTTAATAAATTCCCTGATATTCAACACATTGGACTTACTACTTGGAGTGGTAATCCTCGAATGATGAGATTAGCTGAAAAACTTGGTCTTATGTGTGAAGCTAGAATTAGACAGGTTAGATATTTCAACGGTGTTTACTATGATTCTGTAAAATATGGAATATTGAGAGAAGAGTATTTTAACAACAATTTTTTACCACCTCATAATAGGTAGTATGGGAGTGACTCAAAAATCGTGATTTCAAAGAAATCGATTTTGTCGAGTCACTCCCGCAAAGTTTATTAGATATCTAAAAAGCTTTTGTAAAGCGAATTTAGATATCAATAAACCACTGCGTCTATGAGTTCTCATATACACTTTGTTAAATTTTATGACTTTTTGGGTCAGCCCCCATTCTTTTGCAATATTTACATAAAAATTCATATAAAATTGAATTTCAATAGCAATCATATTAGTATTCTATTCTTGAAAAATTATGATATAGAGTTAGAATATTATTATATATTTTTAGTCTCATGATTTAGGAGGAATAATAATGAGTGAACATTTAGAACAACAATCTCGCCGAGGCGCGGAATTAGTTGTAGATACATTAATAAATGAAGGAGTTAAACACGTTTTTGCTATACCTGGTGCAAAGATAGATGCTGTATTCGATGCTCTTGTTGATCGTGGACCTGAACTTGTGGTTGTACGTCACGAACAAAATGCTGCTTTTATGGCTCAAGCTGTTGGGCGTCTAACTGGAAAACCTGGTGTTGCTTTAGTTACTTCAGGACCTGGTGTTAGTAACCTTGCTACTGGACTTATTACTGCAAACTCTGAAGGTGACCCTGTTGTCGCAATCGGAGGTCAAGTTAAGCGTTCTGATTTATTAAAACAAACGCACCAAAGTATGGATAATGTTAGCCTTCTTCGTCCGGTAACTAAATCAGCTGTTGAAGTTGGTCATCAAGATAGTATTTCTGAAGCCATTACTAATGCATTTAGAAAAGCTAAAGAACCTAAAAAAGGAGCTACATTCGTATCACTACCTGCAGACGTAATAAATGAAAAAACTTCTGTGAAAGCTATCAAACGTCTTAGAGAGCCTATTTTAGGGATAGCAGATCCAAAACACGTTAGTGATTTAGTTGAAAAAATAGAAAATGCTGAGCTTCCAGTTCTTTTACTAGGAATGAATGCATCAACTAAAGAAGCTACAGAAGCTATTCGTTTATTAGTCGCTAAAACAGGTATTCCTGTTGTTGAAATGTTCCAAGCTGCTGGAGTAATTTCTCGTGGATTAGTTCAACACTTCTATGGTCGTGTTGGATTATTTAGAAATCAGCCTGGAGATAGATTATTACATAAAGCAGATTTAATAATCTCTATCGGATATGATCCTATTGAATACGATCCGGTATATTGGAATACAAATAAAAATGCTACTCTAGTTCACATTGATGATACTATTGCTGTTATTGATCGTGATTACCAACCTGATATTGAACTTATCGGAGATATTTCTGAAACATTAAAATGTATTTATAACGGAAATCCTAAAGTAAGAATTTCTGAAGAAAACCTAGCTTACTTAAAAAGAACTTCAAGAAGAAATAGTAAAACGAGATGAGCCACCTAAATCAAAAAAATCGAAGGACGTCTTCACCCACTAGAAATTATTCAACAAACTCAAAATGCTGTATCAGATGATACTATAGTAACTTGTGACATTGGATCTCATGGAATTTGGTTAGCTAGACACTTCCGTTCTTATGAACCTCGTCACCTACTATTCTCTAACGGTATGCAAACTTTAGGAGTAGCTCTACCATGGGCAATTGCTTCTGGATTACTTTATCCTAATAAGAAAACTTTATCAATTTCTGGTGATGGAGGATTCTTATTCTCAGCAATGGAACTTGAAACTGCAGTTAGATTGAAATCTCCTATTGTTCACGTAGTATGGAACGACTCATCTTATAATATGGTTGCCTTCCAACAAGAAATGAAATACGGTCGCGATTCTGCGGTTCATCTTGGCCAAGTAGATATTAAAAAACATGCAGAATCTTATGGAGCTGTAGGAATGCGTGCAACTACAAAAGAAGAATTTGCAAAATGCTTAGAAGAAGCTTTCAAAATTGAAGGGCCAGTTGTTATTGATGTTCCTGTTGACTACAGTGATAACATCAAACTTGGTGAAACTCTTCAAGATAGCTATTTAAACTAGTTTTGAAGAGCTACTAGTTTCTATTGAACATGATTCAAGTTTTCTCTTGTTTCTAAAAATATAAAACATAAAAGGAGATATTATGTTATATCAATATAGCACTATGGTCGCGCTAATGGGTGGAGCATTTAGTGGAACAACAACTGTAGAAAAAAATTACTAGAACATGGTGATTTTGGTATTGGTACTTTCGAAGGTGTCGATGGAGAAATGATTATACTAAATGGAGAAGTTTATAAAACTGATAGTAATGGATTCTCTACTTTACAGCCTAAAGAAGCAACTTCACCTTTTTCAAACATTACTAAGTTTTCTACAAACTTTAAAAAGTAACTACAACAAGTTTTGAAAAATTTAAACAATGATATTAGTGAATATCTAAATCCGAATTATTTTTATGCTATAAAAAAATAACTGGAGTATTCGATAAAAATTGATACTCGCTCACCTAAAAAAACATGAAAAACCTTATCCTACTCTTCTAGAAATATTAGAAACGCAAAGTATATTTAATTACGAAGATAGTAAAAGGTACAATAGTTGGTTTCTTTTTCTCCAGAATATACTCATGGAGTTGGTGTGGGAGGATTCCATCTTCATTATATTAGTGATGATCGTACTCAAGGTGGACATATTTTTAACTTCGATATTAAAGATGCTACAATTGAAGTATCTAAACCATTAAATTTCACACTAGAATTACCTCAAAGTGAAGAATATAAAGCTGTGAATATTAATTTAAAAACATTACATAAAGAAGTTCATGAGGCTGAAAGTTCTCGTTAGCATAATACACTCAAAGCAAATTTAATCTTGCTTGAGTGTATTTTTGTATACAAATATATTATTTAAAAATTAAATTAATTATATATAGAATTTAAAATAATAATACAGCAACTAGAAATCTAGTTGCTTTCTTCGATTAAACTTATTTAGTTTTTTTCTTAGGGTGCATGGATACACATATCGATACAGTCAGCCATTGCTTCATATAAAAGCTTCTGAGTATGTTGGGTGACCATGGATAATATCCATAACATCATCAATTGTCATTTCTGTTTGGATTAATGTTGAACCTTCATTGATAATTTCTGTCTGAACTGGTCCTACAATGTGGATACCTAAGATTTCTCTGTATTTAGTATCCATAATTACTTTAACGAATCCTTCTCCGTGGTTAGATGCTAATGAACGACCGTTAGCTGCAAAGTTGAATCTACCAACTTTAACATCATATTTTTCGCGAGCTTGATCTTCAGTTAAACCAACCATTGCGATTTCAGGGTGAGTGTAGATTCTCGCTGGAGTAGCTTTTAAGATCAACTTTTTGTGGTGACCCATTGCATTTTCAGTCGCGATTTCTCCCATCTTGAATGTCTGCGTGAGCTAACATTTTAACTCCGTTAATATCTCCAGGAGCGTAAATTCCTTTAATAGAAGTTTCCATGTATTCGTCAACTTTAACACGTCCACGTTCCATTTCGAATTTATCAGCTAATTCTCCAAGACATGTGTTATCTGGAACACGTCCGATAGATAGTAATACTTTATCAACTACGATATCTTCTTTTCCTTCAACTTTAACTACTACTTCGTGACCTTTATCAACGATTTCTAATAGTTTAGTAGATGTAAGAACCTCGATACCTTGTTTTCTGAATTGTTTTTCTAAAGCTACAGATGCATCTTTATCCATGTTAGCAATTAGACGATCAGCCATCTCAACGATAGTTACTTTAGAACCAAATGTAGAGAATGCTTGTCCTAATTCAGAACCGATTACTCCTCCTCCGATTACTGCTAAACGAGATGGTACTTCAGTGATATCTAAGAACTCATCACTTGTAAGAACTTTATCACTGTCCATTCCTGGAATGTTAATTCTACTTACTTTAGAACCACCAGCTAAAATTACATTATCAGCATCGATAGTTTCTTTTTCATCAACAACGATTTTCTTATCAGCTGTTAGACTTCCTACACCATTAAATACTTTAACACCGTAAGATTTAAGTAATCCAGCTACTCCACCAGATAGAGTTTTTAGATACTTTATTTTTAACTGCTACAGTTTGTTCCATATCAACTGTAAATGCATCATTTACAAGTTTGATACCACGATCTTTTGCAGAACGGATGTAGTTAATGATTTCTGCATTGTGTAAGAATGTTTTTGTTGGAATACATCCACGGTTTAGACATGTTCCACCAAGTTCACGGTTTTCTACTAATGCTACTTTTCCTCCTAATTGAGCCGCTTTTAATAGTCAGCTACGTATCCAGCAGGACCTCCACCGATAACTGCTACATCATATTCTCCACGACGTTCACGTTTTGGTAATACTTCTTCTGCTTTTAGTTTCAGGTACTTTAACATCTGTCGCTACTTCTTTAATGAACTTCTTGAGTCGCTGCAGTTGCTCCATCAGCTCCTGGTACTGCTTCACCAGGTTGTCCAATCCAAGCGATTGTTTGAACTACTGGTACAGTCGATCCAGCTGGGTGAAGAATTTTTAATAATGTTCCACTTGCTTCAGCTTCAACTTCCATATTAACTTTATCAGTTACGATTTCAAGTAGGACTTCACCTCTTTTACTTCGTCACCTTCTTGCTTAAACCATTGTACGATTTCGCCTTCTTCCATTTCACTTCCGGCTTTTTGGCATAATAACTTCTACTGCCATGTTATAATCACTCCTTAATACACTTTTCTCTTATTTTCTTCATATATTATATCATTATTAGATTAGTAATGATAGTGGATTTTCGATAGCTTCTTTCAGAGTCTTCATGAATTTAGCTCCTTCTAATCCGTCAACAACACGGTGGTCCGCTGTTAATGTTAATGTCATAATTGGTCTTACAGTAACTTCACCGTTTAATACTACAGGTTTTTGAACTGTAGCACTTACACCTAAAAATAGCTGTATTTGGTTGGTTAATGATTGGCACGAAGCTTTTTAACTCCATACATACCTAAGTTACTGATTGTAAATGTTGAGTCTGCCATTTCATCTGGTTTTAATTTACCAGCAAGAGCTTTAGTTGTAATTTCTTTAGAAGCTATTACAAGCTCTTTAAGACTCATCTTATCTGCACCTTTAATTACTGGTACTACTAATCCGCTATCCATACCAACAGCGATTGATAAGTTTACATAGTGGTGTAAATACATTTCTTTTTCATCACTTGATAATGAAGCATTTACATATGGGTGTTTCATTAATGATTTAATTACCGCTAATGAAATAAAGTCTGTAACTGTTGCTTTTTTACCAGTTTCTTCGATAATTGCATCAACAACTTTTTTACGTAATGCTAATAATTCAGTCATATCAACTTCAACATTAACTACAAATGTTGGTGCACTGAAGTAAGATTCACTCATACGTTTAGAAATAACTTTACGCATTGGTGACATTGGTACAGTTTCAACGATTCCCCATTGATTTTCATTTGGCGCTTTAACAGATTTTTTACCTGGTTGAGCAATTTCTTCTTTTTTAGCTGGCTCTGCTTTAGGTGTACCATTAAGTACTGCAAGAACGTCAGCTTTCATAATTTTACCATTTGGTCCTGTTCCAGCGATACTTTCAGTGTTAATTCCTTCAATTTGCGCAATACGTGCAGCAAGTGGAGAAATTTTAACTTTAGAGTTTAGTTTGTAATCTAAAACATCATCTTTGTGGATACGACCTTTTGCACCTGTACCTTTAACTTTAGATAAGTCAATTCCTTTTTCACGAGCATATGCTCTAGTCGCTGGTGTAGCACGAAGGCCTGAATAATCAATTACTTCCACTTCTTTAACTGGTGTATGATCAACTTTTTTCTCAACAACAGTTTCTGCTGGAGCTACTTCCCCTGTTGAAGTTGCCCCAGGAATTGCTTCACCTGGTTCACCAATCCATGCGATTGTTTGAACTACTGGTACAACATCTCCTGCTTGTGCTAATATTTTTAATAGTGTTCCGCTTGCATCAGCTTCAACTTCCATATTTACTTTATCTGTTACAATTTCTAATAGGACTTCACCTGCTTCGACATGGTCACCTTCATTTTTGAACCATTGTACGATTTCGCCCTCTTCCATTTTCACTACCGGCTTTTGGCATAATAACCTCTACTGCCATGTTTTATTCACATCCTTCGCTAACTAAATTTTTATTTTTTATTTACAGCTTTTTTAATTGTTTCTTTGATGTCTTCTACATCAGGTACAACTAATTTTTCTAAGTCTTTAGCTGATGGAATGTTAGTGTCAGCTCCTGCAACACGGTAAATTGGGCTATCTAAGAAATCAAATGCATCACTTTCTGCGATACGTGCAACGATTTCTCCACCGAATCCACCAGTTTTGAATGAGTCGTGACAAACTACTAATTTTCCTGTTTTTTGTACAGATTTAACGATTAATTCTGTATCTAATGGTACTAATGTTATTGGGTCAACTACTTCTACTGAAATTCCTTCTTCTTTTAACTCTTCAGCAGCTTTTAAGCTACGCTCTAACATTCTTCCCCATGATACTAATGTTACATCAGTACCTTCTGCTTTGATGTCACCTTTTCCGATTACACCAACTTTACCTACTTCAACTTCACCTTTACGTCCAAATAACGCTTTTGGTTCAATGTAGATAACTGGGTTGTTATCTCTAATTGCAGCTCTTAAAATTGAGTAAACATCTCCTGCTGTACCTGGTGCTACTACTTTAAGCCCAGGAATGTGACAGAACCAAGCTTCTAGAGCTTTACAGTGTTGAGCTGCAGCTCCTGTACCTGCACCAGATGCACAACGATAAGTAACTGGTACTTGTACTTCTCCACCTAACATATAACGCATTGGTGCTGCTTGGTTAACAATAGCATCCATACCAATTGTTACAAAATCCATAAATGTTACATCAACGATTGGACGCATACCTACTGATGCTGCCCCTGCAGCAGAACCGCAAATTGCAGCTTCACTAATAGGTGTATCAATTACGCGTTCTGGTCCGAACTCTTCTAACATTCCTACTGTAGTACCGAAGTCACCACCGAAGATACCAACATCTTCACCCATTAAAAATACATTTTCATCTTCACGCATTTCGTGAGTCATAGCTTCTTTTATGGCTTCACGAACTGTCATAATTTTTGTTTCTTTAGTCATAACTATTAATCTCCTATTATATAAAAATATTATTTAAATTATTTTAACCTAAAAATATTAGTCAGCGTAGTTATCTTGGAATGCAATTGAACCATCAGCAACTTTTGATTCTTTAGCAAATTCTACAGCATCATCGATAGTTGCTTTTGATCCATCTTCGATTTCTTTTAATTCTTCTTCTGTAGCAATTCCATTTTTCTAATAAGTAGTTTTTTTATATTTTACGTTAGGATCTTTAAGTTTCCATTCTGCTACTTCTTCACGACTACGGTATTTACCAGCATCTGAAGCTGAGTGCCCAAACCATCTGTAAGATACTGCTTCTACTAAAACAGGACCTTTTCCACTTCTTTGCATGTTCGATAGCTTCTTGCATTGCATCATATACAGCTAACACATCGTTTCCATCCTCAACATGGATTCCTTTGATTCTGTATGAAGCAGCACGTTCAGTAATTTCTTTAACACGCATACATCTTTCTTGAGCCATTGAAATACCATATTTATTATTAATTACGTAGAAAATAAGTGGTAAATCCCAGTTAGATGCCATGTTTAAACATTCGTGGAAACTTCCTTCGTTAGTAGCCCCATCACCCATACAACAAATTACAACATTACCTGTTTTTTTCATTTTTTGAGCTAGAGCGGCACCAGTACTTAAACCGTGTCCTCCACCAACGATACCGTTACATCCCATGTTTCCTTGTTCAAGGTCATAAACGTGCATACTTCCTCCACGTCCTTTACATTGACCAGTTTCTTTACCAAGGATTTCAGCCATCATACGGTCAATTTCAATACCTTTGGCAATTGTTTGCCCGTGACCACGGTGGTTAGAGTACATTAAGTCTTCTTTTCTTAATGGATAAATAGCTCCAACGTTAGCTGCTTCTTCTCCTACTGAATAGTGAGTCATACCGTGAACTAAACCACGAGAGTATAGTTTACTTAACTCCATATCAAAATCTCTAATAAGGTGCATTAGTTCATACATTTCTAAATGCTCTTGTTTAGTTAAATCTTTTGATGTTTTTACCATAATAACCTCCAAAGTTTGTATATATATTTATTAAATGTGTATAAATTATGTTTTTAATCATATATTACTTTAATAATATACAATGTTTTCGAAAAAGTCAAATCAATGAGCTCAATAAAATAACAATATTTATCTCAGTAATATTTCTTGATTCTGTACTACTACAACCTAAAACTTTCAACAAACAGAATAAAAACAGATTTCTTCCATTTGCATATACTATCATTTTTCTTATTCTACACTTTTATATAAACTCTCTAAATTTTTATAGATACAGAATTAAAATAAACTAATTAAAGATAATAAGAATAGTTTTTAAGAAATTATGTCGTTTATTAAGAATCTAATCATAAATAATAAGTTTGATGTAAAAGCGTTTTTCTTGTGGGTTTATATACTTTTAAACACTTAAAAAAATTGAAGTTAATTAATTATTCTTCAGAATTTATGTAAACTTTTAAATTTCTATGAAGTAACCTATTAAATACACTAATGTGTATTAATTATTAAGATTTTTGATTGTGATTAAGCTACTCATCATATATAAATATCATTTATTATAATTATTCCCACTTCATAATAGTATATATTTATACCAGCCCTGAAAAAGAGAGATCTGACACTTTCTCGGATCTCATCTTTTAGTTATGCAACGTGTTTATCGCAGTGACAATCACCAGTTTTGCAATTTCCACATTCACAATCTTCTTTTTGCATTGTGGCATCCGCACGCACAACCTTCTTTACAGTCACAAGTTCCTTCAACACAATTTCCACATTTGCAATCTTCTACTGCATCATGACAGTGACAGTGGTGTTCGCATTCACATTTAGTCATCTTTACCACCTCCGTATTTTTTTATTCTATACTTAAATTTTATTATGTTTTATATAACAAGTCAATAGATTCTCGTCTTAAGTAACTATTACGATTTATACACCTATAAATCGTATAAGGACGATTTTATTTCTAAAAATTAATTAGTTGAAATCACTAATTTAGTTACTATTCTTTACCTATTATTTATTCCATATGTTATAATAAAATTGAACATTAGAAATTTAATAACATCAATAAAAATATACTTATTCTAGATTAAATCTCATTTCAAAGGAGGAAAAATAGATGAAAAAGTAGAATTTATTTAATCATCAGCCTTATGTTGTTTGTCGTACTTTCAATAGTTTTTTTCGTCACAAAAACAACATTTATTATTATTTAACTATACCAATACTTATTTATGCTAGTTTTTATGAGATATAATAGGAAAAAAGAAAAATTAATAATAAAAACAACTAAGATTCTTATTTTTTAAAGTATGAGATTATAACATTCACCATGGCTTTTCTAACAATGTATTTACATTCATTATTTATCAATACTAGAATGTTTTCATCTGAATTATATCTTTTTATTACGACTATAATTTCTGTTATTTTTCTCCTAATCTATCTTATACTTCATATTAAGCGTACTCTGCTTATAAGAAAAGAACTACGAAAAAACAATTTAAATAACAAAAAGAAATCAGCTCACTATCGAACTGATTTCTTAATTTTTCTTACACTAAAAATATTTATCAAATGAATTTTCTATGTCTTCAACCGCTACCACACCCTAATAATACAACAACTAAAATAAATATTCCTAAAATTAAGAATGATGGGTTCTCAACATAGTTGATATACGTTACGAATGGAAGACTTGAATAGAATCCAATCGTTAAACTTTTTACGATAATTGCAATAACTAATGTACAAAGTATCATAATTAAGAATAAATTAATCGACAGAGTCGCTAGACAACCAAAAAAACGTAGCAACTCCTTTTCCCACCTTTAAACTTAAAGACAACAGGTTTTATATGCCCTAGTAATACTAAAAGTATGCATATATATATTATTTTAGAATCAACAGCTAAAATTTTTAAAAAGTATAACTACTAAAAATCCTTTGAAGAAATCTACCGCTAATACAAATAAAAACGATCTAGGACCTAAAAATTCGTCCTGCATTTCTAGCACCAACATTACCCTGATCCTTTATTAGTAAATTCTTCTTTATATATTTTTTTCTAATAATTTTCCACCCATTATATTCCCAATAAGATAGGCTAAAATCGCGTAAATTACCATTGAAATCATAACTTTTCTCCTCTCTAAATTTATTTTTATAATTCTTATTCCTTCACTTAAAAAACATTAGACATCCTATAGAAAAATGGAACAACGTAATATGCTAATCTGTATATTACAATAGTTGCTCCTATTATTTCTGGATTAATCCTCAAGTTTTTAAGACCAATTAGCACTAATGTGTCAAAAAGTACCTAATCCTCCAGGAATCATAGTTAATAACCCCACTATTGAAGCTACTATTATAACTCCCATTATTTGCAATTCCTTATCAGCAACTAAATCACCCGTATAAAAATATAAAATCACTAGTATGATAAGAGCCGAAAATACCCATTCTAAAAAGAAATCACTGTCAATTTAACACTCAAGTATCTATCCGTTCTAATTCTTGGTTTTCTCAAATTAAAAAAATAGATACAATGGTAAAAATAACGACATCAGAATTAAAGAATAATAAAAAAATTTTATTATCAGCATATAACGCCTGACCTGGAAATACATTAAGAACCACAAAAATTGATAACAAACTAATACCTGAAAGCATAGAAATTAAAATCATTCCTATTGCAGTAACTAATGTTTTTCCCTGTTTTTTTGTATAAGGTTTATACATATAATATCTAAGTCCAGCACCAATAAAGCCACCAAAACCTAGAACCATATTCAGTGTGTTAGTCATAAAGCTGATTTTTAAAAAAATACGGAATGAAGACATATTTTTCGTTAAATTAATAGCTTTAAGGACAAAAATAATCGTAAAGACATAAAATACTTATACCGAATAATCCGAATAATAAAACTACTAAAAATTTCACCTCTCCTATAGTTAAGGTAAGATGATGTATTTTTTTAAAATCTAAACTAACTATCTCTTTTTAAAAAATAGGAAAAAAATTAAATAAAAATATCAATAATCCTAAGCTTATCTGAACTAAATTCTTCAAATAATTAAAGGATCTACTCTCAGTAATATTTTTTTCATTTTTTTCTTTTCCTTAAATAATATTTATCTACTTTATATTAACATTTTATAACTTTTTCAATACAATTAATTACATAAAAATTATGACTATAATATTTTTAATCTACATATTCATATAACTTATCTTCGTATTCATTATATAATTCTGGATAACCTTTTTCACCGCTTTTAAAAATGTTTTTCGAATTTTTATTGACTTTTGTACATATATCAAAATAAACATCAATGTAAATATTACAATATACAAAAATTAACATCTCAATTAAAAAAACGCTCTATAGGCTCTTTGATAGAATCCGAGGAATAATATGAGTGAAGTTGTAAAAAAATACCATTACTACTGAAGCTTTAAAAACCTTTTTATATCTTTGTATAATCATCTTTCACAATTTTACAGATAATATCTAATTCTTCTTTTGTATAGCCACCACTTTTAATTGATTTCAAAGTATAGCTCGGAAGTTTTTCAGATGTAAGTGCTAAAAATAATTTCGATAATATAGTTATCATACTTTTCCCTCCTACTTCACATAATATTACAGCAAAGAAAAAGCTCTTGCTCTCCTTTGCTGATCTATAATTAATTTTAAAGTTTTTTTAATTAGTTCTGTAGTTAAAATTGACGAGTTTACTGCGACTATTTGTAAAAATTCATCAAAAAGTAACTCTTGTTCCTTCTTCTGCTTTTATCACTTACACTACGGCAAACTATAAATTTTTGTTCCAAATTGGTAACAAGTTTGAGCAATTGTCATTGCCCATCTCAACTACTTGCATATTAGGAAAGTTTTTCAATATTCCTTTTTTTAACTCTTTATTAGAGATAAATGAATCTGATGTTCCTACTAAACCAAAGTGAATCTTATGATTTGGTAAGTTGATTTCAGAAGCTAATTTTTGTAACTCTTCATCACTCTTATATGTCGCTGGCATTTGCGGAACTTGACCTATTTCATAGCCAAACTCTGTTGCATCAACATCAAAATGTCTCACCTCTGTGGCAACAATCATATCACCAATTTCCATATCACCTTGCAGTGCACCACATGTACCTATATTAATCACATACTCTGGTTTATAGTGATCTAATAATAGAGTTGTAGCAATAGCGGCATTCACCTTCCCTGGTAAACTTAACATAAGAACAATATCTCGTCCTTCATATTTACCTTCATAAAATGTTACATGTGCTATTTTTCTCTTGTAAATTTTCTATTTTTTTCTTTATTATAGCCACTTCTTCTGGCATTGCACCGATTAATGCTATCATAATACTATTCTACCGCTAGAATTTTGATATCCATTGAATCTTCAGGTCCAGTTGGTAATGATACTTTCGCAACATCCCCTACTTCTTTTCCTAATAATGCTTGTGCTACTGGAGATTCATTTGAAATTTTGTATTCAAATGGGTTAGCTTCCGCACTACCTACAATTTTATAAGTTTCAGTTAAACCATCAGGTAATTCTTGATAAGTTACTGTGTTACCAAGACGAATTGCACTTGATTTTTCATCTAATTCGATAATAACAGCATAACGAATCATTTGTTCCATTTCTAAAATTCTTTGTTCGATAAATCCTTGTTCATCTTTTGCTGCATCGTACTCAGAGTTCTCAGATAAGTCCCCGAAACTACGTGCAATTTTAATTTTTTCAATTACTTCTGGACGTTTAACTTTTTTTATAATGTTCTAATTCTTCAACAAGTTTGTCATAACCTTCTTGGGTCATTTGATATTCTAATTTTTTTCTTCTAAAAGCCATAGTGGTACTCCTTTTTAGTCTACTCTATATTATATCTTTTTAATTATTTTACTAGTAGCGATTTAATTTTTGTTATTAAAATGTCGATAGCTATATCGTTATATCCACCATCTGGAACGATAATATCTGCATATTGTTTTGTAGGTTTAATATATTTCTCATGCATTGGTCTAACAGACACTAAATATTGATTAATTACTGATTCTACAGTTCTTCCACGTTCATTAATATCACGTAATAGTCGTCTTAAAAATACGTAAATCACTAGGTGTATCAACAAAAATTTTTAATATCCATTAATTCTCGTAGTTTTTCTGAATATAAACCAAACATACCTTCGATGATAATTACATCTTTAGGTTCTTGGTGTTTTTTTGTTCTTTACTACGAGTATGATTTACATAATCATAAACCGGAAGTTCGACAGCTTTCCCTCAATTAATTCTAATAAGTGATTATAAAGTAACTCATTATCAAATGCACTCGGATGATCATAATTTGTTTTAACTCTTTTCATCCATAGTCATATGGCTTTGGTCTTTATAATAATAATCTTGCTCAATTAAAGCAACTTTATCTTGAGTTAGCTCGTCTATAATTCTTTTTAGTAACGGTTGTTTTACCACTACCGCTTTCCCCAACAATACCGATAATTTTTGGTCGTTTTGTAGTCATTATCGTCCCATTTCCTTTTCGCATCATATTGCTTTTTAAATACTCTAGAGTCTAATTTTGTTCTAATAATTTTGAAGTGGATGTCTTGTCGCATCTAACAATTCACCATCTTCATCATAAATTTCCCCGATAACTTGTCTAAAAGTATCAATCTCAGGTCCAAAGAATTCGACTTCTTGACCTGTTTTAAAGAAGTTACGTTGTTGAATTGTTGCGATTTGAGTTTCTTCATCATAGTGAAGAACTTGTCCAACGAAATCATAATTTGTTTTTCTTACCACCCTCATTTCCAAACATTTGTTCAGAATACTTAGGTATTTCATAGAAGAATGACATTGCTGTATCACGGTTAGCACATTTATATAGTTCTAATTTATATTCTGGCGTCATCTCAAAGTTATCTGGATCTGCACAATAATCATCAATTAGTTTTCTATACACACTTGCAACTGTCGCAACATAGTGAATAGATTTCATTCGCCCTTCAACTTTTAATGAATCTATACCTAACTCAATAATTTCTGGTACTGCTTCAATTAAAGTTAAATCTTTAGGACTCATCGCATATGGATTTGCTCCTTCATCGAATAACTTAGTATCTTCATCAGTTCCTTCTTCATAAAGGTCATAATTCCAACGACATGATTGACAACAACCTCCACGGTTACTATCACGAGCTGTCATGTAGTTACTTAAAGTACAACGTCCTGAATATGCTATACACATTGCTCCGTGTACAAACATTTCAATCTCAACATCTGTTTTTTCACGAATTTCTTTTATTTCCTCATATCCTGTTTCACGTGCTAATACAACACGGTGTACTCCTTCACTTTCCCAATATCTAACTTCTTTATAGTTTGAGATAGATTGTTGTGTACTAATATGTACCTCTACTTTTGGAGCAACAGCTTTACATCTTTCGATGATATATGGATCCGCAACGATTATACCACGAACACCTGCATCTTGAAGTGCCATTAAGAATTCATCTAATCCTTCAAAGTTTTCATCGTGCGCGATAATATTCGCTGTTACATAAATATCAGCTCCATATTTTGCAGCAAATTCACAACCTTCTTTTATCTCTTCGATTGTAAAGTTATCTGCGTTACTACGAAGTCCAAACTCCTGTCCACCTAAGAACACAGCATCTGCTCCATAGTGAATAGCTATTTTTAATTTTTCTAAGTTTCCTGCTGGAAGCAGTAATTCTGGTTTTTTTGTTATTACTCTCTTGCCGTCTCTAATTTCTGAAATATTTGGTATTGCCATAAGTTTAGGTCACATTCAAGTATGACCCATCCTCCTTGTCTTTTTTTATTAGGTTTTATATAGGAAACCTTATCCTCTTTTCAACATTTAAAAATATGATTAGTACATAGTTTTCTTATAGAAGAATCCTAAGTCAACTTCTCTATATTTTGGTTTAATTCTCTCTATATCATTATAGAAATCTTGCTTTTCATCTTCATATGCTTCTTTATCTTCGTAATAAAGATCGATAGCATCACGATAAATCGTTACTACTTCTGTAATGTAATCTTCATCTTTTAAAACACCCTCAATTTTGAATGCAGATACTCCCGCTTCAATTAGACGATCTAATTCTTCAATAGCACAAATGTCGTTTGCACTCATAATATGTGTACCGTTAGAATCCTCAAAAATCGGGTAACGTTCATTTCTATCTTGGCTATATAGGAATAATTTTTTCGAATTACTATATTCCTCGATGTATTTTTCTTTACCGCTATACATGAAATAATTATCAACTAATTTCCTTACTGATTGGAACATACAAAGCATCCCTTTGTACCTGAACTTCAATCTCATAGTCGCTTTTTCCAGTAATTTCAAGAATCTCATCGATTGTTAATTCTTTCGAAAGACATGTTCTATATGCTCCACGTTTCCCCCAGTAATTACAAGAGAAAGAGTTCGTAGCTAATGTATGGATCCCATTGAAGTTTGAAATCTAAATTCTCTCTCTTAAAATTGTAATTATTGTTGGTTCTCCATATATTAAAGCATCTACATCTAACGTTGATAGATAATGTAAATAATCAACTAGGTCATCTATATGCTCATTATGGAATATTGCATTTACACTAACATATGCTTTTTCCCTGCTTGATGTATAATCTCAATAGCTTTTTAATTCGTCTCTCTAAATTCACCAGCAAGACGTAATCCATATTTTTTTCTTCACCCTATTACGAAACTATCAGCTCCTACGTTTATAAGTTCATAAATACGATCTATACTTTTCGGTGTTACAACTAACTCTACTGTCATTTTTTTATCCTCTCTTAATAAAAATTTACTAACTTCACAGTTCTATAATTTTATTTTCTCGTTGTTATAGTTATTCCATCTCCAAATGGTAATATTACACTCTCATAGTTTTTCATGTTTTAATAACCATTCATTGTAATTATTAATTTTTCTAGAAAGTTGTTTTAAATCTCTACTATGTTTAATAATACTTGGATCCGCAACCATTCCCTTGAATAGCACATTATCCGTAATAACTACAACATCTTCAGCAAAAATATGGTTCATATAATTCAAAAAAACTTTCTACTTTGACTCTTAGCACCATCGATGAACACTACATCATAAGGTGCATTTGCATGACTTCATCTTGAAGTTCTAATGCATCAGCATGAAGTAATGTTATTTTATCAGTAAGATTTCGCTTTTTCAATATTGTTTTTTTGCTTCTTTATACATCTTATCATCACGCTCAATAGTAGTAACATTACATCCTATTCTCTCAGCTAATTTAATTGACGTATAACCAATTGCAGTTCCTATTTCCAATAAATTCTTAGCTTTCTTAACTTTTTAGCATTTGAATTAAAAATCTTATCCCGATTTTTATCAATTATTGGAACTCTATTTTCTTCAGCAAATTTTTCTAATTCTAAGTAAAAATTCATCAAAGTCTTCTAACAAATCTATAACGTATAAGTCATCTTTTGATTCTATCGCAACCATGTTTACCTCCATATTTATACATCATTATATAATACCATATAAGTTGGTATAAATGCAATTATAAAGACTAAAAAAAGAAAAGTAACCCTATATTTTATGATTCTATAAAAATCACTAATACAAAGTTACTCCCACATAGTTTTTATATATTCAAAAAAATGTACTAAACTCATCTAAATTTAGAAAAGTCTATCTCTTATCAAATTTACTATTTTTATCATCTATTAAAAATTAGTTGTTCTATTTTTTTAATCCTTTTTCGTATAAAGTCTAAAGCAACATATACTAAATATAAAAATACAACAAAACCGATAACATCCGCAACTGGACTAGTAATCGCCTTATAAAAAATAATCTAAATCATTCATAATTCACATCTCCTTTTTTTACTACTTTTATCATAATACTGTTCACACACATTAAAAAAATAAATTACCATTGTAATCTCTCCTTTAAATTTTAATAACCTATTTTTTTATTAATTTCCCTTTTATTTTTTTGTACATATGAACAGTATTCTTCTCAATAAATGTAGCTTATATTCTTTACTTAATTATATCAAATAAAAAAATCAATATCAAATTATGCTATAAAGAAAAAGAGGTTAACCAAAGTCAACCTCTTTATTAAAAAGGTTCTTTGTCAAATTCGGTTGATTTTGAGAATTAGGAGAAAGCTATGCTATATTAAGTAGTATAGCTTTTTTTCCTATTTTTCGTTTTAATCTTATTTCTTTCTTTTTAGCGAGAACAGCTTGACGCTCTTCTTTCGAATATCTAGGTTTCTTATTAGTCTCTGAAGGTGTAAATAGACTGAAAATAAGTAGTATTTTAGCTTTAAAGTTACTAAAAGATTTATAACCATAAGAAATACGTTTAATAACTTTGATTTTTGTTGTTAATTCCTCTAAAGGGCCATTAGATAGCCCATTGTAATACATAGTATTTTTGATTTGTCTTTTATATTTTCTAAGTGTTTTAATAGCTGTAAACATATATCTAGGTAAAAGTAGATTTATCGTTAATTAAAAGCTTTAAAACTATCAAAATCATCTTTTTCAAGAGCTTCTCTAAGGTCTTGGATAAAGCCAATAACACTTATAAAGCTGAGAATCTTGCTTAATTAAGTAGTTGACAATATCTTGTTCGGTAGTGATGTACTTAAAGTATTTAAACTTCTTGTGGGTACCATTATCTAATTCATTATAGCTAGTAAGAAGATTTTTTTCCAATAACATTTCAATTGTCTGTATAACTCTTTATTCTTGTCTTTAATACTGTTCATAAATGACACCCTATATTTATTAAAAAGCTCTATTAACTAACTGAACAATATGGAATCTATCAATAACTATCTTCGCATTAGGAAAAAGCTCTCTAATAATACTTTTATAACCAGAGTTCATATCAATAACTACTGCCTTAACCTTACAACGCTCTTGATAAGAATAATATAAGAAGTAGTCTTTAATAATCTTGTTAGTTCTCCCCTGAAGTATATTTTTGTATTTTATGAGTTAATGCATCTGCATACACGAAGCTCATTTTACTTATACTATCGGAAGTAGAAGACACTTCATCAAAGCACATACAAACAGATAAGGTTTTAGGTCTTTCTAAAGTTTTTAGATAGATCACATTGTATTCTTAATACAGTATTAGTAGATACAGCACAAGATTCAGCTATTTCTTTTTAAAGTATTCTCTTTAGACAATCTTTTTAATAATACCTGCTCGTAGATTTTTTTAGAGGTATTAGAATTCTTCCTAACTTCAGTAGTTTCAGCTGTAAAGGATTTACGACAACCTCTACATATAAAACGATGTTTATTTAAGTATAAGATAGCTGGTTTTGTCAGAAATAGAGGGCATTTTAACCTTTACTTTTCTATAACCGTTATTAATTATCTTACATTTTTTTGGCAATAAGGACAAAAGTTAGATGAAGCTTCCAATACTCCATAATAAAACTAGATGCTTACAACCATTTATTTCAATTTCATCTGTTTTATCTAGAATTTTTATATTTTTTTGTCAGTTATTTGTAGCGTTATTTTTAAGAGATTTGCTATAATTACACATATGAATGTAAATTTCCTTTCTTGATTTTTTGCTCATACTTAAATTATAGAGGAATTTTACATTCTTTTCTATTTTTTTATAAATTTAAATACGGCTGATATTTATTATCAACCGTATTTATTATGAGACTCTATTAAAATCTTATTTTTCTAAAAGCTTGAACAGCTGTAATTAATGAAAGTTTATATACATCTTCTGCATTACATCCACGAGATAGGTCATTCACAGGAGCGTTTAATCCTTGTAAGATTGGTCCTACAGCTTCAAATCCACCTAGACGTTGTGCAATTTTGTATCCAATATTACCAGCTTCTAGACTTGGGAACACAAATACATTAGCATCTCCTTGTACTTTTGAATTAGGAGCTTTTAATTTAGCAACTGAAGGTACAACTGCAGCATCGAATTGTAATTCACCTTCTACCGCCAATTCAGGTGCATTTTTGTTTAACTAATTTAGTAGCTTCTGCCACTTTCGTAGTATCTTCAGTAACAGCTGAACCTAAAGTAGAGAAACTTAACATTGCTACTTTTGGATCAACGTTAAAGCTTTTAGCTGTTTTTGCACTTTCAATTGCAATTTCAGCTAGGCCTTCTGAATCTAATGTTGGGTTAATCGCACAGTCAGCAAATACATAACGTTTGTCTTCTTTACTCATAATGAATGCACCACTTGTACGTTTTGTACCTGGTTTAGTTTTTATTATTTGTAACGCTGGACGAACAGTATCTCCAGTAGAGTGAATTGCTCCAGATACTAATCCTTCAACTTCACCTGTATATACTAACATAGTTCCGAAGTAGTTAACATCTTTTAATAATTCACGAGCTTTTTCTTCAGTTACTTTTCCTGCACGACGCTCTACAAACTTAGCAACTAATTCTTCTAATTTTTCGTAGTTTTCGTGATCAATAACTTCCAAGTTAGAAACATCTAAAAGATAATCCTTTAGCAATCTCTTCTACTTTTTCTTTTTTTCCAACTAACACAGGTTGAACATAACTAGTAGCGCCTAACTTAACAGCCGCTTCTAATACACGCTCATCATATGCTTCTGGAAGTACGATACGTACATTTTTCCCTTCTAATTTTTGTTGAAGTTCTACAAATAAATCATTTGCCATCTTCATTTCCTCCTAATTGTATATAATATCTTTAATATGTCTTATCGGCTTTAAGCTTAAAGCGTCAAATAAACTTCCCTTACCTAGAATTGTGTAGCCTAGCAATAATCCAATATAAAATATAATTATCATTAAGGGCTATATTACGCAAGTATCTTGTTAACTTATCATTTAGTTTCATAATGAAATCCTACTCGTCTATTCTTTGAATATCTGCACCTAATTTTCTCATTTTTTTCTTCGATGTCAACATATCCTCTATCAATATGATAAATGTCAATAACTTTAGTAGTTCCGTTGCCATTAATCCCGCAATAACTAATGCCGCTCCAGAACGTAAGTCTGTTGCTCTTACAGTAGTTCCTTCTAAATGAGGTAATCCCTCAATTAGTGAACTTCTACCTTCGATTCTAATTTTAGCATTCATTCTACGTAGTTCTTCTACGTGCATAAATCTATTTTCAAAAACTGTTTCTGTAATTGTACTTGTACCATCAGCTAAAAGTGTTAATACACACATAATAGATTGCATATCAGTTAAGAAACCTGGGTGTGGTAGAGTTTTAACATCTACAGGTTTTAAACTATCCAACTTATTACTTACACGCATAGAGTTTTCATCTACTACTTCAATGTTAACTCCCATTTCACGCATTTTACTCACTAAAGCAACATTATCTTTGTATGGAGCTCCTTTAACAAGAACATCTCCTTTAGTTGCTGCAGCCGCAATCATGTATGTTGCCGCTTCTACACGGTCTGGCATTACTGAGTATTCAGCTCCTACTAGTTTTTTTCAACACCTTCTACAACTAAAAACAGAAGTTCCTTTTTCCTTCAATCTTAGCACCCATTTTTATCAAGAAGTTAATCATATCTTCAATTTCAGGTTCTTGTGCTGCATTTACGATTGTAGTTTTACCTTTTGCTAAACAACTAGCCATAATTACATTTTGAGTTCCTCCTACACTTGGGAAATCAAAGAAGATAGTTGTTCCTTCTAATTCTTTTTCTGCACGAGCTTCTACAAACCCTGCATCTTGAATAATTGTTGCACCTAGTGCTTCAAATCCTTTTAAATGTTGATCAATTGGTCTACTTCCAATTGAACATCCTCCTGGCATCGCTACTTTAGCACTTCCTTCACGTGCTAGCATTGGACCTAAAACTAAAAATGATGCACGCATTTTACTAACAAATTCAAAAGAAGCCTCTGTTAATAATGGATTTCTCGCATCCATTTCTAATGTATTTTCATCAGGTCTATAATCTATTTTCACTCCTAGACTTTCAAATAATAATCCTATTGTTTTTAATATCTGATAATTTAGAACGTTATAAAATTTACTTGTACCCTCTGTTGCTAATAATCCAGTCGCTAATATTGGTAAAAGCATTCTTCGCACCAGAAACTTGTACTTTCTCCTATTAAAGGTGTTCCACCTTTAACAACTATTTTTCCAAGTTGTTTCCTCCATCTCTATATTTACATTTTATATCACATATAATACTACCACAAATTAATAAATAAATAAAGTTTGAATAATTATTTTAATATTTATTTTATTAAAAAAATATAGTTTCTATTATCAAATAATGAAAAAAACTAATTTAAATTACATAAATGAATAATTATTATCTTCTATCATTTAAAAATCTAATTCTAAAAGTTATTCTACAAAAAGGATAATTTCATAAAAAAATACTTTTTATGATTTTATAATTTTGTAGAATAACACTTTTTATTTACTTTACTCTATTTCTAATGAATAAAATTATCAATTACAGTTCATCAAAGAAAGATAATTGAGCTTTTTCAGGCAGGCCTTTTTAATGTTCCCATCTCTCTAAATACTCTACTACTGTAGATGAAACACTTCCTCGTTTCGAAAAGTCTTCAATTGAAAGGAACGATTTTTCTTCTCTCGCTTGAACTATTTTATTCACATGTTATCTCCAAGCCCAGGTACTATTGAAAATGGTGGAATTAAAGTATTTCCTTCAATGATATAATCATGGCTTGCTGATTTTTCTAAATCAACTTTTGAGAATGTAAAACCACGTTCCATCATTTCATTAGCTATCTCATAACTTACTAGAGCATCTTTATCTTTATTCGATAATTCATTCTTATCTGTAGTTTTTATTTCTTTTAATTTTTGCTTTTAATGTTTCTGCTCCCTTAACAACGGTTATAATATCAAAATCACTCGCTCTAACTGAGTAATATGCACAGTAATATGTAAGTGGTTGATGCACTTTAAACCATGCAATTCTTAAGGCCATTAATACATATGCACATGCATGGGCTTTAGGGAACATATATTTAATTTTTGCATGAATCAATATACCATTCTGGTACATTATTATCAATCATCGCTTTTTCAAAATCTTCAGTGAGACCTTTACCTTTCCTAACACTTTCCATTATTTTTGAAAGATAAACCTTCTTCTAAACCAGCATGTATTAAATATACCATGATGTCATCACGACATCCAATTACATCTTTAAGTTCACATGTACCATTTTTGATTAATTCTTGTGCATTACCTAACCAAACATCGGTACCATGAGATAATCCAGATATCTGAACTAACTCCGAATATGTAGTCGGCTTCGTATCATCTAACATTTGAATAACAAAGTTTGTTCCAAATTCGGGTATTCCAAAAGTTCCACTTGCTGAATCCACTTGATCTCTAGTTACACCTAGTGCCTCAACTGTTGAAAAAATACCCATTACTTCAGGATCAGATACGTCAATTGTCTTAGGATCTATTCCTGATAAATCTTGAAGTTTTCTTATCATAGTCGGATCATCGTGTCCAAGTATATCAAATTTTAAAATATTATCGTGAATAGAGTGGAAATCAAAGTGAGTAGTTCGCCATGGACTCGTTTCATCATCCGCCGGGAATTGGTACGGCGTAAAATCAAAAATGTCCATATCATTTGGAACAACTAGTATCCCTCCAGGGTGTTGACCAGTAGTTCTCTTAGAGCCTTCACATCCTGCTGCTATTCTTTCTATATCAATACTTCTTTTTTCTACTTCATTTTTCTCATAATAATCTCTAGTAAATGAATAAGCCGTCTTTTCGGCAACTGTCGATATTGTTCCCGCACGGTATACGTAATCCTCACCAAAAATTTCTTTCGTAAAGTTATGTGCCGTAGCTTGATATTCTCCAGAGAAGTTTAAATCTATATCGGGTACTTTATCCCCATTAAATCCTAGGAAAGTCTCAAACGGAATATCCTGACCGTCTTTAATCATCTTCACATCACAATGAGGACAATTTTTATTCGGAAGGTCAAATCCTGAAGCATATTCTGCATTTAAGAAGAATTCACTATGTTTACATTTTGGACAAACATAATGTGGCGCTAGCGGATTAACCTCTGTAATCTCCATCATCGTAGCAACTAATGATGAACCAACAGACCCCCTTGATCCTACAAGATATCCATCATCAAGTGATTTCTTAACTAGCTTATGTGAAATTAAATATACTACACTGAATCCATTACCAATAATAGATGCAAGTTCTTTTTCTAATCTTTTTTCTACTATTTCTGGTAACTCTTCTCCATATATTTTATGAGCCATATCATAACTTAGATTACGAACTTCATCTCGTCGCCTTCAATATTTGGTGTATATAACTTATCTTTTTAACGGAACTACTAACTCAATCATATCGTTAATTTTATGAGTATTTTCTATAACTATTTCTTCTCTTAATTGTTCATCAAGATAAGAGAATTCTTTTAACATTTCTTCAGTCGTTAAAAAAATGTTGCCATGGGTTTTTAAGTCTCGTGCACCAGGATTACTTTTCACCGTTAGTCTTAATATTTGTCGATAAACATGTTGATATTCATCTAAATAATAACAGTCCCCTGTTGCTACAACTATTTTTTTCTTTTTTTCTCTGCTAATTTTATTAATTTTTTTCAGAATTTCTTCTAACTCGGCATTATCTGATATTCTTTCATTTCTTATGAAATTAGCATAATGATGTTTTGGCTGAATTTCTATATAATCGTAAAAATCAATTATATTTTCCACCTTAGCTTCTTTTTGAGTTTAACAATTCTTCAAATACTTCATTATCACCATTACCACTACCGATTAATAAATCTTCACGATATTGTTCTAATAAGCTACGTGGAATTGTAGGCTTAGCTGAATTTAAATATTTAGTACAACTATAAGATACTAATCTAAATAAATCTTTCAATCCTTTTTGCATTCTTAACTAAAATTGAACATGGAAAAGTTCTAGAGCGTTTATGTGCAAGTTCTAAATCAATCTTTTCATCAATCTCATTATGATATTCAATGCCAAGTTCATACAATTGATCTAACATTTTCACAAAAATCTCTGCAGTAGCTTTAGTATCATAAATTGCCCTGTGGTGTTGTACTAAACGCACTTTATATAATTTGGCTAAATTACTAAGACCATGCCTTTTAGCTTCTTTATTTTCGGCACGAGAGACAAATAACGTATCTATACTAGCATTATTCTTATTCTCTAAACCTAGTCGCTCAAAACATGTATCTAAGAAACCAAGGTCAAATTTAGCGTTGTGTGCTACTAATATGTCATCTTTATCTAACCAATTATAAAAATTAGTCATGACTTCTTTTTCTAATGGAGCATCTCTAACATCATCATTAGTAATACTCGTTAATCTTGTGATTAATTCTGAAATAGGTCTTTGTGGATTAATGTAACTTTCAAAACTGTCTATTTCAGCTCCATTTTTCACCTTAACCGCAGCTATCTCGATTAGTCTATCACGTTCGGCAGAAAGACCTGTAGTCTCAACGTCAAATACAACATAAGTAGCATCTTTTAATTTAAGATTCTTTGGGTTAGTTGTAGCAGTAATACTATCATCCATAATAAAAAGCATTAAGACCATAAATAGGTTTAATATCTTTTCCTTTTGAACTTAGACAAATTTCTGGATATGCTTGAACTCCATAAGTATCAGTGAAAAGCAATAGCTTCGTGTCCCCAATCCATAGCCCTAGCTATATATTCTTTCGCAGAAGAAATACCTTCTAACTGACTCATTTTTGTATGAGTATTTAACTCTATTCTTTTTACCACTATAATTATCTTTCTTTTCATCTTTGTGAGCAACCTCAATGGACTTCGGTTCAATAATTGTATCTCTTAAATATGGATCATTACTAACACTTCCATGAATCTTAAGCCATTGCCCTTTTTATTCCTTTTACTAAATCGATAAGTTCATTTCTTCTTTTATTTTGAAACTTAGAATTAGGATTATTACCAAATAGTCTTAGTATTATAGAATCACTGTAGTCAGTAAGTTTTAAGCGGTATTGACTTGAACCATTTCTATGAACAATTTCTTCAGTTCCAAAAACTTGAGCCATTATTGTTACATCGCCGGCATAACCAATAACATCCTTAATTTCAACGATATCTTCATCACGAATTTCTTGTCCATAACGAGTTCCCCCACCTCCACCGAAGGCAGCAAATTTTTTCTCAGGTTCTTTTGGTTTTCTTTCCGCATTTTTCTTATCAATTTCTTCTAGTTTTACAATTTCCTGGGAAATCTTCTCTTCTTGACTTTCTAACACCGCTTCTACATCAGTTTTAGAAAAGTTAGGAATGATATCTTTAATTGCAATACCAAGGTTAGAATAACTACTTATTATCTGGTGTTTTCTCTCATTAATAAAGTTATTCCAAATAGACGGAGCCATTATTTTTCATAGTTAAAACATTGTTGTTTACATCTATTTTCACTAAATAAAATACTCTCTAATAAAACTTGAGATATTTCCGAAAAAATTCTCTAGTATTATATATTTCAAAATTCTTTTTATTTGCTCATCAGTTACAATATTACTTGTCTTTAAGCGATAATTAACAACATAATCACCCATAAAACTTTCACGTAATTTTTTTGTATAAGTAATGTTAATTCATCTGCTAACGGCAAAGTTTCACCACTGAAATTAAATGTCCATGTCTTATTTTTATTATCTTTTTCTATATTATCTAAAGAAAAAAATTAATAAGTTTTGAGCCGGCTAATCTTTCTTCTAATTCTAATGTTTTAACCAATAAAGAAAAAAATGTTTATTACTCATGCTTCCTCCTATAGTTTTACTAAATCGACAAATTTTTATAATAAATATCGTCTAAACGAAAAAAATCCATTCATTTTGTTTCTACTTTGACAAAATGAACTAGCTTTTTAATAAGACATTATTATAAATTATCAACACAATATAATTTTATACTTATTTAAATTATACTAAAAATACCAACTAAAAACAAATGGTTATTTTCTATTAACTACTTATTTTTAATTGGTATTTATTATTTTAACTTTTTCTTATTATTTGTAGAATGCTTCTACTTTTAGCTAATACATCCGCAACTTCTGTATCAACTTTTTCTAAAGTTTTTCTTTCTTTAACTTCCACGATTCCTTCACCAGCTTTTTTACCTACAACTACTTGTAATGGAATACCGATTAAATCCGCATCGTTAAATTTAACTCCAGCACGTTCTGCTCTGTCATCATAAAGTACTTCATACCCAGCAGCCGTTAACTTAGCATATAATTCTTCACTAAGTTTTACTTGTTCTTCTTTCTTAACATCTACACATACTAAGTGAACTTGATATGGAGCTACTTCTTTAGGCCAGATAATTCCTTTATCATCACTATGTTGTTCAATGATTGCTGAAATAACACGAGTTACCCCGATTCCGTAACATCCCATATAGAAGTGATTTGCACGACCATTTGCATCTAAGTAAGTAATGTCCATAGATTCTGAGTATCCTTTACCAAGTTCGAACACTTGTCCTACTTCGATACCTTTAGCGAATTTAACTGGTCCTGATAAGTCTTCAGCTAAATCTCCTTCTTCAATCATACGAAGGTCGTAGTGAGCATCGATTTCATAATCCCCTGGATTTACATTAATATAGTGGAATCCTTTTTTGTTAGCTCCGCAGCTGTGATTGTACATATATTTAATAGCATTATCACCGATTACTTTACAGTTTTTAATGCCAAATGGTCCCATGTAACCTACTACACTTCCCATAACTTCTTCAATTTCTTGCTCAGTTGCCATTTCTACTTCAGAAGTTCCTGTAGCTTTCATGAATTTAATATCATTAAGTTGATCGTTACCACGCATAAGAACTAAATAGAATTCTCCATCAGCTTTTAAAGCTAATGCTTTCATAGCACGGTTTACTTCAACACCACAGTATGCAGCGATTTCATCGATAGTTTGTTGATTTGGAGTTTCTAATAAACTACGATCTTTTTTCTCAAAACCAGTAGGCATAGTGTAGTTTTGTTCAACTACCGCTGCAGTTTCAATATTTGCTGCGTAATCACTCTCTTCAGTATACGCAATAGTATCTTCTCCAACTTCTGCTAAAGCTTGAAACTCATGAGTATAGCTTCCTCCGATATTTCCAGAATCAGCTTTTACCGCACGATATTTAAGTTCAAATCTATCAAAAATATTACTGTAGGCTTGATAATAATCTTTATAAGTTTCTCTTAAAGATTCTGGTGTATCGTGGAAAGAATAACCATCTTTCATGATGAACTCTTTACAACGTAATAAACCTAAACGTGGACGAATTTCATCACGGAATTTAGTTTGAATTTGGTATAAGTTCACTGGAAGTTGTTTATATGAAGTTACCATGTTACTAACTGTTTGACAGATAATTTCTTCAGCGGTTGGACTTAATGCATACCCAGCATTTTTTCTGTCTGTAACACGAATTAACTCGTCTCCCATTTTGTTCCAGCGACCAGATTTTTTCCAATATTCATCTGATTGTAAAATTGGCATTAATAATTCTACAGCACCAATTTTTTCGTGTTCTTCTCTTATAACTTTTTCAATTTTTTGAATTACTTTAGTAGCTAAGGGAAGATGAGTGTAAACTCCTGCAGATACCTGCTTCACCATCCCCGCTTTAATAAGCAACTTGTGACTTGTTGCTTCTGCAGAGGATGGTACTTCTCTTGTTGTTGGAATAAAATGTTCTTGATTGTCTCATAACAATACCACCTCTCATTTTTTTAAAATTACTTATATTATACCACAAAAACTTATGATTTTTCAAATAATTTCACTTTTTTTATAAATATATTACTGTATTACATAGCTGTAATTTATTGTTATTAAATTTTAAAATATTACATTTAAAACTATAATCAGTGTTACTTTCACTTTCTATTGTATTTTTTTATTAAACACTTACTCATGAATTTAATACTGTTATATATCTTTTTACTACACTAATAGCGATTTTCATTATTACTAATTTATCAACACTTTTTATCTTTATCTTCTGTTACTTCTTTTTCAAGATTTTTTTCGAAAATATTATATTTTTTTAGTTGTTAGTAATTTAATTTTTCTAATAATATAGTATAATAAATAAGATAATTATTTATGGAGGGATATATGTTTAATTATCCTAATAAAAAGGTAATTTTTATTCAAAAAAACTAAGTATTCTAATAGAGGGATGGAACTTGAAGAGGATATAAATTTTTGCGAATAAATATTATTTAAATAATGACATAGCTGTAATTCATAAAAAAACCAATTCCTATTCAAATTGTTGAAGTTAATTATCCTAGTAGATCTAGCGCTATGATTACTAAAGCATTCTATAAAAACACCTTCTACTACGGATTACAACGGTCTTTGGAATGGAAAAAATATTGATTTTCGAGGCAAAAGAAACTAATTCAGCCACTTCGTTTTTCTCTAAATAATATCCATGATCACTCAAATCGAACATATGCAAAAATTTTTAAATCACGGTGGAATAACTTTTATCATAGTTCGTTTTTAAAAAGATAGATAGAACCTTTATTTTACCTTTTTAAAAATTTTATTTTTCTTTCATAATCGAGCTAATAACGGAGGAAGAAAATCAATAAAAACTTAGTGAATTTGAAGAATCGGCATTTGAATTATCATTCAACTATAAAAATAAGATTAGATTATTTAAATATTATAAAAAAATAATGAAAGTGAGTTTTTAATAACAGATGAAAACTTTGTTTAAATATATAAGTTCAATCTTTTTCAATCTGCTTAGTATTATTCTTTTGTTGTTATGATACTATTTGCACGTGAATTAAGAGATGTTCCTGATATTACTCAGGCAAACTTACAAGATCCTTTATCATCGGAAATCTATGATAAAAATCTTAATTTAATCGCTACTGTTGGAGCTGAAAAAGAGAATATGTATCATTAGAAGATATCCCTAAAAATATAACTGATGCGGTTCTTTCAACAGAGGATACAAGATTCTATTCTCACCTTGGGATCGATCCTATTCGTCTTATCAAAGCAGTTCTTGTTAACATACGTTCTAATTCTGCTCAACAAGGTGCTAGTACAATAACTCAACAAGTAGTAAAAAAATTCATTACTTACATCAGATAAATCGTTACAACGTAAAATTCAAGAAGCATACTTATCTTTAAAATTAGAAAATAAATACTCTAAAAAAAGATATATTAGAAATGTATATGAACAAAATATACTATTCTGATGGACAATACGGTATAAAAACAGTCGCCAAGTATTTCTATAATAAAGAATTAGATCGAGTTGACTTTACCACAAGTTGCTCTTTTGACTGGTATGCCTCAACAACCAATATTATATAATCCTTACGATTATCCTGAACAAGCTAAAGAACGACGCGATACTGTATTATATGCACTTTTAAGTAATGGAAAAATCTCAGAAGATGAATACAATAATGCAGTTAATACACCAATTACTGAAGGTATTGTAAGCAAAACAAAAGAAGAAAGAGCTAATCAACACACTTATAATCCTAAGTTTGTCGCTTACATAGATCAAATTACTAAAGAATTAAAAGAAAATAAAAACTTTGAAAATGTTAAAGATCCATTGTCTATGGGACTAAAAGTTTATACTAACTTAAATCCCGAATTACAAATGTATGTTCAAGATATGTTAGACAATCAATCTTACCCGATGACACCGCATGCTTCTCAAGCCGCTATTTCTGTTCTTGATACTAAAACTGGACTTGTTGAAGCTATCGGTGGAGGAAAAAATTATAAAGCTGGTGGTTATAACTTCGCAGTAGACGCACGTGTACAACCTGGTTCATCAATTAAACCTCTAATCGACTATGCTCCTGGGATAGAATATTATGGTTGGGACCCACAAACAACATTTTCTGATACACCATATAAAATAGCTGGAACTGAGTTTTATATTCAAAACTGGGATAGAATTTATCATGGAACAGTGCCTATGACTCGAGCAGTGTCTTGGTCTTACAATATTCCCGCAGTACGCGCTTTCGAATCTGTAGGATATGAAAGATCTAAACTTTTTGCTGAAAGATTAGGAATACCTGTAACTAAAGATGAACCTACTACAGCAATCGGTGGTAATGTTGATGGAGTTTCAACTTTACAAATGGCTGGAGCCTTTGCTTCATTCGGTAATAAAGGTTACTATAACAAACCTTCTACTATTGTAAAAGTATTTAATGCTAATGGTAAAGAATTGGTAAATATTAAGTCTGAGCCTGTAAAAGCAATGTCTGAGGAAACAGCTTATCTTATGACAAACGTCTTAAAAGGAGTTTTAACTGAAGATGGAACATCTCCTAATGGTAAAATTCCAAACTTTGACATGGCTGGTAAATCTGGATCTAGTACCTTCGATGACACCGCATATTACAACTATGGAATTGATGTAGTTAATTCTACAAAAGATAGCTGGATGATAGGTTATACCACTGACTATACTGTTGCAGTTTGGCAAGGAGCTGATGTAGTCGATTCAGCTGCTAAAGCTTTATCTTATGAGCAAGCAAAAACAACCCAAGTTATAATGGCAAATGTTATGAAGAAAGCTTCAGATAATAAAGTTCCTGCAGCATTTGAAAAACCAGCAGGAATCGAGTCGAAAAATGGAGTTGAATACGCTAAAGAAAGAAATAAAGAAACAGACTATATGTATGCTGGTAGTGATCGTGATGCTGTTTATCAAGCAGCACTTGCACAAAAACAACGTGATAATCGTTCTGCATTAACATCAGTATTTAATTCACTAACAAACTCAGCTACTAGAGCAACTATAAATCAAGGTACAGCAAATTCAAGAGCTTCTGCTAACAATACAGCAGGATCGACTAGAGCTGCCAAAATAATCGTAGGCGATAAAATAAAAGAATCGTAAAAATAAAAAAATTTCTTGCGATTCTTTTTATTAATAATTCATAATTTTCTTATATATACTCTCACAGATAAAAAAATCTAACTCATCATCAATATCATAACTATATATTTTTCCATCTTAAATACTTTTTGTTCTTTTTTTGAATAAAATGTTTTATCCCATAAATAATTGTCTTTTGTAGACATCCATATTGAACCATTTGGATAAATATTAACCGGCTCATCCTGTCTTCTATAATCACCACCATGCCTTGAAGGTATCAAATATCCATCATTTTCATCCATAAATAAACTTTTATTTAATCTATAATTACTAAATGACACTAAATGGTCACATTTTTCAAACAAATCAAAAGCATCTAGTATATGCTCTTTCTTTTCTTATAGGTGATGTGACTTGCAAATTTATAAATATAAAATTTTCTTGTATGTCCTTAAATAAATAATTTAATGTATCGAATGTCGTTGAAGAATCTAGTGAAAACATTTTCATCACGAATCTTATAAATACATTTCTCACCATATTCTTCTCTACAAATATCTAAATATTCTTCTGAATCAGAAGATATCCAAACTTCATCAAATTTTGCCACTTTCCAATGCCACATCTATAGTATGAAAACATAATGGCCTTCCACAAAAATAGCTTTATATTTTTTTGTCTGCTAGACCTTTTGAACTTTTTCTTATTAATATAATTCCAATTTTTCAAGTTTATCCTACTTCCTTATGATGTTTTATCATTAACTATTATAACACCATAATGCATTTTAAACTATACGATTATATAATAAATAAAAATTAGATATCTAATAACCTGTGCGGGGTGACTCGACAAAATCTTGTTTCTACGAAATCACGATTTTTGAGTCACTACCACACAACCTTTATTAATCTCTATGTTAGAAATTAAATCCTTCATAGAATATTCTATTTTTTTCCTATCCCTTTTTCTTTTTAATAGTTTTTTTCATATGAAATATTCATCACCATTGGGCCTGCAATAATATAATTATAGTCATCTCCAATTGGTAAATAATCACTTAATTGTTCAGAAGTAAACCTCCCATTTTGACAATATGATTTAAAATTACTCTTTCATTCCATAATTCAAATTTTTCTTGATATAATAATTTCTTATCTTTTTACAGTATATAAAAATGTGATATCTTTTATCGTCAAACTTATCTGCTAATCCAAGTAAAGGAACGACACCAATCCCTCCTCCAATAAGAACAAACTTTTTCATTCTTACCAGATTTTTTTCTATCATTGAACTTAAGACTCCATATCCTCTTGTTAAATTAACTTTTTCTCCTACTTCTAAATTAGATAAATTTTTCAGTAAAAATCTCCTACTCCTTCTATCGACATTTGAACGTATCCATCACGTTCTGGAATATTTAAAATAGAAAACGGATGAGGTTCTTTCATTCCTTTTACATTCGGAAAAGAAATAAATGAAAAATCTCCGCTTCTATTTTTCTTAAAAACTGATTTACCAGTTGTTATTGTTAATTCAGTTATATTTTTCATCTACTTTTCTGACATTTTTTTAAAAATACCAACTTGAACATTTAAGTATTTATTATATGCATAGTACCCGTATGCTCCAAACGCTATAACAGTGTATAAAATAACTAATACTGTAAATGGAACTATACTTCTAATATAAGGAATCAGAAGTACATGTAAAAATGCAAGTACCATGACTACTAAATTAAGCCTATGTATCCACATAGATAATTCATGTTTAAATATTTTTTTCTAATACTTTCTTTATTTTTCATCAAAAATACTAATCCTTGAAGTTAACCAACCTGCCATAAAAAAACAAGAGAATAGACAATTATTGCCATAAATATATACATTGCCCACTCACCAGTTAATTTTATAAGTCCTGACGACTTTAGTAACTCGATCATGCAAGTACATAAAAATTACGGCAAAAATTGCAGTTACTCCATGAATTATATACATATCTGGTAAACCTATTATTCTATCTAACCATTTAGGTTGAGTCGATAAGAATATTGCTGAAAGCATCCATGAATATGCAAATACTCCTAAATTAATCGCTAATACTCTACTTCCAAACACCTCAGGTAAACCATTTCCTACTGTTATTATTAATAGTAATGGTATCGTTAATAGTACTATTAACCAAATCATATTAAATATAAATTTATGTTCTCTCAACATCCGTTATTTTTCCTTCCTCAAATACTCTTTTTAATTCCCTCTTTTTGTTAACAAAATTCCAGTCAATTTATTTTTTTCTACAAATTCACTCCAAACATTTTTTTATTAGATACTATACCCACTGTTGCCATTATATCTACATCTGATAAGTATCTTCCAATAACTGTAACTTGGATATGCTCAATATCATTCTCACTTTTAATATGCTGGCCTTTTTTTATTAATCCCCGAGGTTGCCACCGCTCCATTTTTTTATACTGTATCTAGCTATTATCTTTTCTCTATCTTCAGGATTTTCTATCCCTATTTCCCAAGAAAAAAATCACTATCAAGACTAGTACCCACTTGCATATCTCCAGCTCCATTAATTGCACCAGCTTCTATAATATTATTATCAATTAATGGCTTAATATATTTCATAAAAACAGTTTCTATAGCCCAACCTTTAACAAGTCCCGTTGGATTATATTTTCCTTCAAAAAAATGGATTAAATAAGCCTCGTGTCTCTTTTTCAGCTAAAATTGAACGACTGTAAACTTCTTGATATTCTAAATCAAAAAAATTTTCTTGTAAAACTTCACCTAAATCGGTATGCCTACTAACCAAACTATCAGGTAGAAATGTCGAAAATTTTTTTCTTCTACTTTTTTTCAAATATTTATCAATCTCATCGATAACTTGATTCAATGCCTCTATTAAAGTTTCATCGAAATTATTCTTTACAAAAAAATAATTGTAAAAGGCATATTCATTCTTTTTAAAAACATAAGTTTTATACTTAATCATCTTATTTAGCCTTATTTAATGCATCCTGTAATGAACCTTTGAATCCTTCAAAAGTTTCAGACGCTCCTGATACTAATGCAATATCACTACTCTGTGCTTCTATCGCTTCTTCAACATACTTAGGAAGCGCTGTCTTATTAATACTTTGTGAAAATTCTTCATCTGGTTGAAGTAGCACATTTACATTAGAAATCTTCCCACCTTGAACAACAACACTTACTTGAAAATCACCTTTATTTGTTTTAGTTACTGCACCTGTGTACGTACCATCTTTTATACGTTACACCTTCTTTTTGTTGAAGAAATTGTACTATTTGTTGTATTTTTTTGATTCTTTATTTTCTGCTTGATTAGTGTTCTGCGTTTTTTGATTTGATGTTGTAGTTTGTATACTTGGTTTCACAAAAGTATAATACCCTGCTGTTAAAAGCAGATGCACCTACTACTCCTATTAATGCTGTTTTCTTTATTTTACTCATGTTATCTCTCCTTTATTTCCTATACTTTTAAGGATAATATACCATATTTTTTTAATATATGACCTACTAGATTGCATTAATAAATATTATATTATTTCTAACTAAATTATAGCTAATGTGAAAAATTTCAGAATCATATCAAAAATTATTTCATTTTTAGTTAACATAATTTTTAAAAATAAAAAAATCTTTAGAGATATTTTTTACCTCTAAAGATTTCTTTTTATTTCTTCGGTCTTGTTTCTGGAAATCTAAAAACAAAAAAATAATATAACAACCAAAGCGATTTCCCACATTGTATCTTTGCAGTAATGATTACACTTGTCATTATTTTCTTATCATTTGGTATAAATTTCGACACAAATGAATTTATGAAAACTATAATCATTGATCCACCAAATGCCATTATCATTCTAGATATTGTATATAGCCAATAATTATGAGTGAATATAGCAAAAAAATGAAAAACATAGACAGAATAATGCTAACAGTGCGACTTTTTCTTGGATGTAATCTAATCAAAATAAATCTCGCTAATAAATTAGCTATAATTCTAGCAATTGTAATTGTATAGTTAACAACCTCAGATATTATAGGGTGATACTTTCTCACCATTAAAATAATGATCTGTAATTTGTTTTCGATAAATTTGATCCTGCTACCCAGTTTGTAGCAAATACTACATATGCTGTAATTAGCAATGCAAACATAATTATACCTTGCCTTCGAGTAGGAGAATTTGATGATAGTTCCATCTATTTACCTCTTTCTTTCTCTTTTAAAAATTAGTACACCTATAAGATATTATAATACTATTTCTAAAATACTATATTCGTTTAATATAAATATTCAGAAAATACAAGAAAAATATACTATTTACATTGCTTTTTCATGAAAAATATTTTTTAAAATTAAAAAAGACTAATATCAGAGTATTAATCTTTTTCTAAATAATTTTTTTAATGATAATACTGGTTTATTCCTTACTATCTTGTCATTACCAATAAATTCTCTCATTTCTTTTAAACATTTTCCAGAATTTTTGACTATAAAATTGAAACTCCCAGCTCTTTTTTTGTATCGATAAAAAAATCCTCTGATATATTTTATCTCTAAAAAAACATCTGTGCTCGTACTTTTTCAATCTCAGTCCAAGGTATTTGAATATAATCTTCTGGATTTCTATGATTATAGAACTCAAAAAGCTTTATCTCCTACCATAACATCTCCATGTTTGTTCCCAATTGATCCAGTAAGACAATTAGCTTTCGTTGTATAAATTACCTTAGTATTCATTGATACTACCATAACTAACACCTCTACTCTATTTTCTTTACTAACTTTAAAAAGGAAGTTGAGACATCTTGCCTCAACCTCCTATGCTTTATTACATTACACCTGCTACGTGAGCAATTACACCTAAAGCGAATAATCCAAAGATTATTACTACTGGGCTTACTTTACGTTTTAATAACCACATACATACGAATGTTAATAATAACGCTGCAAATCCAGGAATAAGTTGATTTAAGTTATCTTGTAATGTTATAACTTTTTCTGGTGTTAATGAGAATTTACCACTTGTTGCTTTTGTAACAATATCTTGTAATACTTCACCAGTAATGTGTGTGCCTTTTTCTGGGAAATGAATAAATGCTTTTTCATCTAACGGTACTTTAGAAACTACCAATGGGAAGCTGATGTTAGTCCAACGTTGAACTAAAATCCCCATTACGAACATACCAAGGATTGAAGCTCCTTTTGTAATTGTTTGTAAAATACCACCTGAAAGGTCACTTGTAATTTCAGAACCTTTTTTATATCCGAATTCTTGTGTATACCATAAGAATCCAATACGGATTAAGTTCCATGCGATAAAGAAGAATAATGGTGCAATAATTGAACCACCAGTTGCTAATGAAGCTGCGATAGCTCCAAGGATAGGACGAACTGTAAACCAGAATACTGGATCCCCAATACCTGCTAATGGTCCCATCATACCAACTTTAACCCCTTGGATTGCTGCATCATCAATATCAGCTCCATTTGCTTTATCTTCTTCTAAAGCAAGTGTAACCCCTAGAATAGGTGCTGCAATATATGGGTGAGTGTTAAAGAACTCTAAGTGACGTTTTAATGCTTGAGTTGCATCTTCTTTGTTTGGATATAATTTTTTAAGTGCTGGGATTAAAGCAAATGCCCAACCACCATTTTGCATACGTTCATAGTTCCATGAACCTTGAAGGAACTGAGAACGTAACATAACGCTACGACGATCTTTTTACTTAATGTAATTTTTTTCTCTGACATTTGTAGTTCCTCCTTATTAATAATCGTTTAAGATATCGCCTAGTGGATCCCCAGATGAAGTATTTCCACTTCCGCCGCCACCTTTGTTTTTAGAAAGGTTTAAGTAAATAATAGCTAAACATAATCCGATGATACCTGTTGCGATAAGTGTTAATTGGCTAATTGGTGCTAATGCAAATCCTAAGAAGAAGAACGGCCACACTTCTTTAGTTGCCATTAAGTTGATAACCATTGCAAAACCAACTGCAACTACCATTCCTCCACCGATTGCCATACCTTCTGTGAACCATTTTGGTAATGCTTCAAGAGCTTTTTGAACTACTGATGATGGAATGAACATTAATAATCCTGCTGGAATAGCAACACGTAATCCTTGAGCTGCAAGTGCTACGTAGTGCCAGAATTCAACTCCACGGAAGTTACCGTGTTCTGCTGCGCGGTCAGCTTGGTGAACGATAACTACTGATAGTGTACGAACAACCATTGTAAGTACAAGACCAACTGTAGCTAATGTAACAGCTGTTGCGATAGCAATAATACGCCCTTCAGCTGAGAAATCTCCAGCTTTAATGAAAATAATAGCAGATGCTACTGATGCTAAAGCTGCATCGGGAGCAACCGCAGCCCCAATATTAGCCCATCCAAGTGCTAATAATTGAAGAGCTCCACCTAAAATAATACCTTCTGATAAATGTCCTGTTGCTAAACCGATTAAAGAACAAGCAATAATTGGTTGATGGAATTGGAATTGGTCTAAGATACTTTCCATACCAGCTAAAAACGCAACAATTAGGACTAATATAACTGTTAGAATACTAAATTCCATAGTGTCCTCCTAATTTCTATTAAATTATAATTTTAAACCTTCACTTGATTTAGCTTCAATAAGTTTGAATAAATCTGATGGAGAATCGTTAGATACTTTACGAACATCAAATTTAACACCTAAATCACGAAGTTTTTTTGTATACTTCTACATCTTCTTGATCTAACGATAATACGTTGTTAATTTGAACTTTACCAACAGAGTGAGCCATAGAACCAATGTTTAATTCTGGAATCTCTACTCCTTTTTCGATTACTGCAAGAGCGTCTTGTGGTGTTTCAAATAGTAATAATGCTTTTGTATCACCAAATCGTGGATCATTATAAACTTGAACAAGTTTATCCAATGGAATTACGTGTGCACGCACTCCTGGAGGAGCTGCTTGCTCAATAAGTTTTTTACGTAATTCATCTTTTGATACTGAATCTGAAACTACAATAATTCTGTTTGGATGAGTTGCTTTTGTCCAGTTAGTAGCAACTTGTCCGTGTAGTAGACGAGTATCGATACGGGCTAATACAAAGTCAATTTTCCCGTTTCCTAACACTGTACCTTCAGGAATCTCTCCTTGTGGTGCAGCTGTTGTGCTTTCAGCTACTTCTGCTTTAGGTTGTAGTTCTTCAGGGCGAACTTTAACCCCATCAATAGCTGTTGGTGTAATTGCTTTTGCAATCTCGTGAGCTGTTGTCATAGTGAATCTACTTGCGTATGCTTCGATAAGCATTGGTAAGTTTAATCCTGCTACGATTGCTCTTTTCTCTGGTGCTTCTTCAAATAACTTATTAGCTTGGTTAAATGGACTTCCACCCCAAAGATCGACAAGGAAAAGAATTTCTTCAGAATCTACTTTAGCGATAGCTTCTTGAAGTTTTCTTTGCAGGTCTTCAGGTCCTTCACTAGGCATAAATACAACTGATTCTACTTTTTTTCTTGTTCACCAAAAATCATAGAACCTGATTGTTTTAATTCCTGCGACGAATTCACCGTGACTCGCGATGATAATTCCTACCATCTTAGTACCTCCTTTTATAAAAATACTTATTTTATTATGACGTGTATACCTTTGCATACAAATAAATTATATCATTTATTAATTTTTTTGTAAATGTTTAAGTTTCTTACTTTACAAATTTTTGAGATTGATTTCTATTTTATAAGGTAGGATGGTAAACATATTATTATTTAAGCATAAAAACTATTAGTATAGCTTTTGTAAGTTAAATTAAGTTTTATTTTAGTCACTCTATATGTAAATTTTAATTTTAAAAATAATTATATGAAAATATTATTTTCAAACTTTCATAATATTCTTTCTATTTTTTTCTAAAAATATAAAAATGGGAGTGACTCAAAAAAATCGTGATTTCAAAGAAATCGATTTTGTAGAGTCACCCCGCACAGGTTATTAGATATCTAAAAAAAGCTTTTTATAAATCGAATTTAGATATCAATAAATCACTACGTCTATGAGTTCTCATATACACTTTTGTTAAATTTTTATGATTTTTGGGTCAGCCCCATTCATTAACTATTTATCAATTATACTTGTATTATTTAATGTTTCTTTCCGGGAATAACATTTTCAGTACATTTAGTGATAATCTTCTTGACTTACCCTGAATGTGGATAGATATGCATCATCATCATAGGATTAAAAATTAGCCTCAATAACACCGTAATTTTTCTCCATTTATTTCTTCTGTTATATCTGGAATAATCAAGTCAACTCCACATACTTTAGCCATCATAGCATCAGTAATTTCTACAGCTAATTTTTTTATAACTTTCATGAACAGCATCTGTCTTATCTACAGAATCTCCACCTGTGCTTATATTAGAGTTTTTCTCTAAGATATGCAACCTTGTTTTCTGGTAATATTGAATCGAAGTTTAATCCTTGTTCAGCTAATTGTAGTTTTTCAATCTCTCCTAATTCAATTTTTCAGTGGAGTTTTTTTTGCGTCTCCTCTTAATGGACTAGAATTTTTTATCTCAACTAATTCTCTAATTATATGTTTTCCATCACCAACTACATTGGCAGGAACTCTTAATAATACAGCTTCTGTTTTTTTCCTTCAATTACGAAAAATCTATACTCTATTCCTTCTATAAATTCTTCAATTAATATATCTTTATCTTCTTTTAATGCAAATTCTACAGCTTTTTGAATAGTTTTCTAACGAATTTGTTCCATTTTTAAATATCGTTATACCTAATCCAAAAATTAGTGCTTTTTGGTTTTATAACTATTGGTTTATTTTTTTATAATTAAACTTCTGAATTGCTTCATCTAAACTAGATACCTCATATCCTTTAGGTACTCTAAAAACCTTTTTCAGCAAGAACTTTTTTTGTTACTACTTTATTTTCCATAATTAATGGAGAGATGTAACTATCTTTACTCGTCATATTTCCATTTTTTTTACATATTCAATATGATCTTTATTTTCTAAACGAATAAATTGATCATTTTCATCAATTACATCTACTTTAATTCCATTTTTTTATAGCATCTTCTATTACCGCCTGTGTAGAGAGTTCCATGTTAGCAAAAAGCACTTAATGAATAATATTCTCTTAATGCCTCTTCTTTATATTTTTCAGCAAGTTCGATACCAACTCTAGACATATTGTTATCTTTTTTTCATACTCAGCTAATAACTTAGCTCCTAGAGTATTTTTTTGGATTTTTGTAGTTCATCTATTTTTTTCATCAATTAATTTAATATCATTGTCAAAATAAACCTAATTCCTTAACTAGTTCTTTCATTTGACTTAATAACCATATTCCTTCTTCCTCATAAGGAACATTTTTCATATGGATGAGTTAATGCGACATTTTCACTATACTCATAACCTAATGATTCTGAAGTTTCTTTATTCACTTCATCTAACCAAACTAATGTTTTTTTAGGAATAAATGAACAAATCTTATATCTTTTCTAAAAATACCAAAAGGTGCAAATGGATTTAAATCGAAAAGACGGAATTCCATATATTTAATACCTTCTTTAGGAAATTTCACGATAGTATCAGCACCTCTAAAACGAACACTAGAGTAAAATTCTTTTTCAGCTATTAGATTGCCATTTTTCACATAACCTGTAATATCTTCAATATTTTTTTCTAATGAACTATACGATACTTTAATATCATCATCGTTAACATAGCCAAAGCGACTAGTACGTAAACTCCTCACATAATGATCAGGTTTTATTCCATTTGTAAAATACTTATCTTCAGCTAATGGAGAAGCTCCATATAGGTATATTAATATCCATTGGTATCTAATAAATTGCCTAGCTAATTTTAAATAAATTTCATTTTTACTCTAACTAAATCTTTCTTAGTAATTTCTGAAATTTTCTCCATAAACTTATCATCAAGTTGGAAATTATAGTGAATTCCTGAAACCATCTGTTTATATTTACCATATTTTTCTACTAAATATTCTCTATATTCCACATCAGATTTTTTTCAAATTGAGCAACTCTTATATCCTTTTCATCAGGTAAAATTGCTGGAATACTTAATGGCCATATGAATTCATTAGCAGGTATATTTTTTTAAGTGTAACCTCATGAACTGCATTTAATACTCTAAGTACAGATTTTTCACTGTTTTCTGGGGTTGTAATAAGTTCAACTTGTGATTCAGCAAAAATCTGTCTGTATATATGGATTTTCATGACGTACTCCAAATACTTTTTGGATGATCTGTTTTTGAAATCGTACCATCTTTTTAAGATACGTTGTCCCTCTTTTTTTCTAAACCAATTTTTTTACATTAGTAAATATCTCTTCTAAATTATTATCTTTAATTAAATCTCTAATTATCATATTCTATCACTCTCTACATACAATCTAGTTACATTCTATCTTATCATAAATATACAATTTATAATAGAAATTAAACTCAAAGCAAAGTATATTATTACAAACACTTACAATATACTTCCTCTTATGTTATAATCAAATTACACTGAAGAAAGGGGTATGAAATTCGATAAACAATCGTATTTCTTATAATTACATGATTAAATTAATTGCTAGCGATATGGATGGCACTTTACTAAATAGTGACCACAAAATCCCAAAAAGAAAATATAGAACTTATAAAATTTGCACAAAAAAATGGAATTCAATTTGTAGTAGCGACCGGAAGAGCCTATTATGAAGCATTACCAGCATTAAACGATGAAAATATAAAATGTGATGTTATAAGCTTCAACGGAGGAATAATATACGATAAGAATGGGAATATAATTAATATTACTCCAATGAAATTAAAAAGATTTATACTATACAATTGAAATATTAAAAAGTTTAGAAATAAGCTATCAACTTTATACAAAAAAACACAATTTATACAAAATAGTATAGAAACTGATATAACTGCATATATAGATCTAATACGAGCAAATGGCGAAGAACCAAACGAACAGCACTTAAGACAAGAAGCTAGAAATAGACTTGCATTAGGGACATATTACAGAAGTTGATAATATAGAGTTATACTTAAATCAAGAAAAATAATCCTGCTATTAAAGTAATCGGTATATCAAATGATTTAGAAAAAAATTAAAACATGCTACTGAACTACTTTCAGGAAATGATAATATTAGTGTTACATCATCAGGCGCTAATAACGTCGAAATTATGGACAAAAAGCAACAAAAGGTGAGGCATTAAAAATAGTCGCTGATATACATGATGTCAACTTAAAAAAATGCTATTGCTATAGGTGATAATCTTAATGATCGAGCCATGCTAGATATAGTTGAATATAGTATTGCAATGAAAAATGGAAATAAAGATCACAGAAAACTTCTAAATTCATCACTGACAAAAACAAATTCTGAAGGTGGCGTTGCTGATTCAGTTATGAAATTATTAAAGGAAAAAAATGAATTCTACGAAGATATAAATCAAACACTAGTAGAAAGCTGCTATAGAAGCTACAAAATTTGCGTACGTTCCATATTCAAACTTTTAAAGTTGGTGCAGCAATACTCGCTGATAATGGTAAAATATACACTGGATGTAATATAGAAAATGCAAGCTATTCTCCTACTAACTGCGCAGAAAGAACTGCAATATTCAAAGCTGTTAGTGAAGGAGTAACAAAATTTAAAAAAATAGCAGTTGTAGGTGGTCCTAATGGAAATTTAGAGAATTACTGTCCACCTTGTGGAGTATGTCGACAAGTTATTTCGGAATTTGCAGATGAAGAATTCGAGTTAATTCTAGGGACATCAAAAAACACATATGCAGTATACAACTTTTTGAAGAAGTATTACCACTTAGCTTCACAGCAAAAAGAATTAAAAATAAAATTAAAGAGCAATTCTAGTATAAATAGACTTGCTCTTTAATCTTTATAAAACTTAATTATAAAAAAAGTCGTAACAAAAAGTTACGACTTGGTTAAGATGACCCGTGCAGGATTCGAACCCGTGTTACCGCCGTGAAAGGGCGGTGTCTTAACTCACTTGACCAACGGGCCAAAAAATATAAAAGGCTAATTAATTAGCCTTTTTATTAAATTAATGAGCCATGAAGGACTCGAACCTTCGACCCTTTGATTAAAAGTCAAATGCTCTACCAACTGAGCTAATGGCTCATGGCTGGGATACCTGGATTCGAACCAGGGGAATGACGGAGTCAAAGTCCGTTGCCTTACCGCTTGGCTATATCCCAATATTAGAATGGTGGGAAGAAGTGGATTCGAACCACTGAACCCTAAGGAGCGGATTTACAGTCCGCCGCGTTTAGCCTCTTCGCTATCTTCCCGGCTTATTTAAAATGGTGGAGGTTAACGGGATCGAACCGCTGACCCCTTGCTTGTAAGGCAAGTGCTCTCCCAGCTGAGCTAAACCTCCGTTCAAATGGTGACCCGTACGGGATTCGAACCCGTGTTACCGCCGTGAAAGGGCGGTGTCTTAACCACTTGACCAACGGGCCAAAAAATGGCTCCACAGGCAGGACTCGAACCTGCGACCCTCTGATTAACAGTCAGATGCTACTACCAACTGAGCTACTGTGGAATAATAAGTCTAATGCATTAGCAATAGACCTCAAAAGCCTGGCAACGTTCTAGTCTCACAGGGCGTAAGCCCAACTACATTCGACGCTAAAGAGCTTAACTTCTGTGTTCGGTATGGGTACAGGTGTGTCCTCTTCGCTATCGCCACCAGACGAAAACTTCATATACATATTATATCATCTTTTTTCTTTTTGTCAACAGTTACTTCTAAAGAACTTTCACTTGATTAAGTCCTCGACCTATTAGTATTAGTCAGCTGAACACGTTACCGTGCTTACACTCCTAACCTATTCTCCTTGTCGTCTTCAAGGGGTCTTAATATCCGTGGGAAATCTCATCTCGAGGGGGGCTTCATGCTTAGATGCTTTCAGCTCTTATCCCTTCCGTATTTAGCTACCCAGCTATGCCACTGGCGTGACAACTGGTACACCATTGATACGTCCATCCCGGTCCTCTCGTACTAAGGACAGCTCCTCTCAAATTTCCTACGCCCACGACGGATAGGGACCGAACTGTCTCACGACGTTCTGAACCCAGCTCGCGTACCGCTTTAATGGGCGAACAGCCCAACCCTTGGGACCGACTACAGCCCCAGGATGCGATGAGCCGACATCGAGGTGCCAAACCTCCCCGTCGATGTGGACTCTTGGGGGAGATAAGCCTGTTATCCCCAGGGTAGCTTTTATCCGTTGAGCGATGGCCCTTCCATGCGGAACCACCGGATCACTAAGTCCTGCTTTCGCACCTGCTCGACTTGTAAGTCTCACAGTCAAGCTCCCTTGTGCCTTTACACTCTGCAAATGATTTCCAACCATTCTGAGGGAACCTTTGAACGCCTCCGTTACTCTTTGGGAGGCGACCGCCCCAGTCAAACTGCCCACCTGACACTGTCTCCCGGTTTTCTATGCCGAGGGTTAGAATTTCAATACAGCAAGGGTAGTATCCCAACAACGCCTCCTCATACACTGGCGTGCATGATTCATAGGCTCCTACCTATCCTGTACATACTGCATCAAAATTCAATATCAAGCTACAGTAAAGCTCCATGGGGTCTTTCCGTCCTGTCGCGGGTAACCTGCATCTTCACAGGTACTATGATTTCACCGAGTCCATCGTTGAGACAGTGCCCAAATCGTTACGCCTTTCGTGCGGGTCGGAACTTACCCGACAAGGAATTTCGCTACCTTAGGACCGTTATAGTTACGGCCGCCGTTTACTGGGGCTTCAATTCATACCTTCGCTTGCGCTAAGCACTCCTCTTAACCTTCCAGCACCGGGCAGGCGTCAGCCCCTATACTTCACCTTACGGTTTTGCAGAGACCTGTGTTTTTGTTAAACAGTCGCTTGGGCCTATTCACTGCGGCCTACTCTCGTAGGCACCCCTTCTCCCGAAGTTACGGGGTCATTTTGCCGAGTTCCTTAACGATGGTTCTCTCGCTCACCTTAGAATTCTCTTCCCAACTACCTGTGTCGGTTTGCGGTACGGGCACCTCTTATCTCGATAGCGGCTTTTCTTGAGAGTTTGGCTTCATTGACTTCGCTACTTTATTTCGCTCCCCATCACACTTCAGTCTTATGAGCAGCGGATTTGCCTACTACTCAACCTTTGTGCTTAGACGTCCCTATTCCATCAGGACGATCAATTAGCCTCCTCTGTCCCCACTTCTCTCAAACGATATTTGGTGGTACAGGAATTTCTACCTGTTGTCCATCGGCTTCACCATTCGGCTTCACCTTAGGTCCCGACTTACCCAGAGCGGACGAGCCTTCCTCTGGAAACCTTAGTCATTCGGTGGATAGGATTCTCACCTATCTTTCGCTACTCACACCGGCATTCTCACTTAACCTCTCCACCTCGCCTTACAGCTCGGCTTCTACGATGTTAGAACGCTCTCCTACCATATAACATTAGTTATATCCGCAGCTTCGGTTGTATGTTTAGCTCCCGGTACATTTTTCGGCGCGATGTCACTCGACCAGTGAGCTATTACGCACTCTTTAAATGGTGGGTCGCTTCTAAGCCAACATCCTGGTTGTCTGTGCATCATCACATCCTTTTCCACTTAACATACAATTTGGGACCTTAGCTGGCGGTCTGGGCTGTTTCCCTTTCGACTACGAACCTTATCACCCGCAGTCTGACTCCCTGTTGATATTTATCTGGCATTCGGAGTTTGTCTGAATTCGGTAACCCGGGATGGGCCCCTAGTCCAAACAGTGCTCTACCTCCAGTAAACTCACAACGAGGCTAGCCCTAAAAGCTATTTCGGAGAGAACCAGCTATTTCCAAGTTCGATTGGAATTTCTCCGCTACCCACAGCTCATCCAAACACTTTTCAACGTGTCCTGGTTCGGTCCTCCATTCAGTGTTACCTAAACTTCAACCTGGCCATGGGTAGATCACTTGGTTTCGGGTCTACTCCATCATACTATTTCGCCCTATTAAGACTCGCTTTCGCTTCGGCTCCATGTCTTCCACTTAACCTCGCATGATAAAGTAACTCGCCGGTTCATTCTACAAAAGGCACGCCATCACCCTCAAGGGGCTCTGACTACTTGTAAGCACACGGTTTCAGGTTCTCTTTCACTCCCCTCCCGGGGTTCTTTTCACCTTTCCCTCACGGTACTGGTTCACTATCGGTCACTAGGTAGTATTTAGCCTTACCAGATGGTCCTGGTAGATTCCGACGGAATTCCTCGTGTTCCGCCGTACTCAGGTGCTCTCTCTGCCAACTTAGCATTTCGTATACAGGACTTTTTACCTTCTACGGTCTAACTTTCCAGCTAGTTCTACTATACTTCGTCATACAATTTGTTGAGAGTCCTACAACCCCAATATGCAAGCACATTGGTTTGGGCTTTTTCCTTTTCGCTCGCCGCTACTAAGGAAATCGATTTTTCTTTCTCTTCCTACAGGTACTTAGATGTTTCAGTTCCCTGCGTTACCTCGCTTTCGCGTACCGCCCTTTTTAAAAGCGGTGGGTTCCCCATTCGGATATCTACGGCTCTTTGCTTACTTACAGCTCCCCGTAGCATTTCGTCGTTTGTCACGTCCTTCTTCGGCTCCTAGTGCCAAGGCATCCTCCGTGCGCCCTTTACTACTTAATCGTGTGTAGCTTTTTACGCTTCGTTCTTTTTCCTTGAACTCTTTGTGAATAAGTTTTACAACTTACTTACTTTTTTTCTCGGTTTTGTAAATCTGTTTTTTTAATTTATAGAAAATTATTTTTGATCTAATATATATATTCAGTTTTCATTGTGCTTGAGTATTACTTGAACACTCAAAACTAAACGAATTATCAACGTATTCCTTATCCTTAGAAAGGAGGTGATCCAGCCGCACCTTCCGATACGGCTACCTTGTTACGACTTCACCCCAATCATCTGTCCCACCGTGACCGGCTCCCTCCTAAAAGGTTAGGCCACCGTCTTCGGGTGTTACAAACTCTCGTGGTGTGACGGGCGGTGTACAAGACCCGGGAACGTATTCACCGCGACATTCTGATTCGCGATTACTAGCGATTCCAGCTTCATGTAGTCGAGTTGCAGACTACAATCCGAACTGAGAATAGTTTTGTGAGGTTTGCTTACTCTCGCGAGCTCGCTTCTCTTTGTTCCTATCCATTGTAGCACGTGTGTAGCCCAAGTCATAAGGGGCATGATGATTTGACGTCATCCCCACCTTCCTCCAGTTTATCACTGGCAGTCTATCTAGAGTCCCCATCTTACTGCTGGCAACTAGATATAAGGGTTGCGCTCGTTGCGGGACTTAACCCAACATCTCACGACACGAGCTGACGACAACCATGCACCACCTGTATCTGTGTCTAACCAAAGGTCAGAACAACAAAATCTCTTGTGTCTTCACAGTATGTCAAGACTTGGTAAGGTTCTTCGCGTTGCTTCGAATTAAACCACATGCTCCACCGCTTGTGCGGGTCCCCGTCAATTCCTTTTGAGTTTCAACCTTGCGGTCGTACTCCCCAGGCGGAGTGCTTAATGCGTTAGCTGCAGGACTGATCTCTTATGAGACCAACACTTAGCACTCATCGTTTACGGCGTGGACTACCAGGGTATCTAATCCTGTTTGCTCCCCACGCTTTCGCGCCTCAGTGTCAGTTACAGGCCAAAAAAAGCCGCCTTCGCCACTGGTGTTCCTCCCTAATCTCTACGCATTTCACCGCTACACTAGGAATTCCACTTTTCTCTCCTGCACTCAAGTTTAACAGTTTCCAATGACCCTCCACGGTTGAGCCGTGGGCTTTCACATCAGACTTATTAAACCACCTGCGCGCGCTTTACGCCCAATAATTCCGGACAACGCTTGCCACCTACGTATTACCGCGTACTGCTGGCACGTAGTTAGCCGTGGCTTTCTGGTTAGGTACCGTCTCTACTGTGTATAGTTACTACACAATCATTCTTCCCTAACAACAGAGCTTTTACGAACCGAAATCCTTCTTCACTCACGCGACGTTGCTCCGTCAGGCTTTCGCCCATTGCGGAAGATTCCCTACTGTCGCCTCCCGTAGGAGTCTGGGCCGTGTCTCAGTCCCAGTGTGGCCGATCACCCTCTCAGGTCGGCTATGCATCGTCGCCTTGGTAGGCCTTTACCCCACCAACTAGCTAATGCACCGCAAAGCCATCTCATAGTGTTAGCAAAACCAACTTTCAAACATCAACCATGCAGTTAATGCTGTTATCCGGTATTAGCTATCGTTTCCAATAGTTGTCCCAGTCTATAAGGCAGGTTCTTTACGTGTTACTCACCCGTTCGTCGCTAAGTTTTTTTCTAGTGCAAGCACCAGAAAAAAACTTCGCTCGACTTGCATGTATTAGGCACGCCGCCAGCGTTCGTCCTGAGCCAGGATCAAACTCTCCAAATAAATTTGTTAGCTTGATTAGCTCATTAAAAAGTTTTATAGTTTCTTTTTAAAACTGTCCTTTTTGGAATTAACGTTGACTTAATTCGTTTAGTTTTCAATGTTCAAATCGTTGCGATTAACAACTTTTTATATATTAACATTTTTAAAATTCTTTGTCAAGTCTTTTTTTAAAACTTTTTAAAAAATGTTTTTTTGTCTTCATCAGAAGACTTAACTATTTTATCATTTCTTCGAATGTTTGTCAAGAAGTTTTTTTATTTTTTTAAAACTTTTTAACCGTTTACTTCGTTGAAATAATTGATGTTGTCTCTCTTCAAGACTTTTTATAAGTTTATCATTTCTTTTTATTTTGTCAAGAACTTTTTTTATATTTTTCTTAACATTTAATTATTAGAAATCTTATATTGTTCGTCTTCTTCTTGAGAAGACTTCTACTATTCTATCATCAGTCTTTTATTATGTCAATACATTTTTTTAAAAAAACTGAGGAAAAAGTTTGTTTTTTTCCTCAGTTTAAGTCTTTCTATTAGTATACTATTTTTCTTAATAAAGAGATATTTAGCTCTAATAATTGCTCTAAATCTACTGGTGATGGAGCTTGAGTCATTGGATCTGCTGCATTTGCAGTTTTAGGGAATGCTATTGTATCACGTAAGTTGTCACGTCCCGCTAATAGCATAACAAATCTGTCTAATCCTAATGCACATCCTCCGTGTGGTGGTACTCCATATTCAAATGCATCTAATAAGAATCCAAATTGTTCTTGAGCTTGTTCTTGAGTAAATCCTAATGCTTTAAACATTGATGATTGCACTTCTTTATCATAGATACGGATACTTCCTCCACCTAACTCATAACCATTTAGTACTATATCATATGCCTGTGCATATGCTTTTTCTGGTGCAGTTTCTAATAGTTCTACATCTTCTACTTTTGGCATAGTGAATGGGTGATGAGCTGCACTGTAACGACCTTTTTCTTCATCATACTCTAATAGAGGCCAGTTTACTACCCATAGATAGTTATATTTATCCTTGTCGATTAAATCTAAATCAGCTGCTAATTTTTGACGTAGTGCCCCTAATGATGCGTAACATACTTTTTTACTGTCCGCAGCAAATAAGATAATATCTCCAACTTCTGCATCTACACGAGCTACCAATTCTTGAGCTACTTCATCTGTAAAGAATTTAGCAATTGCCCCATTTAATCCTTCTTCTGTTACTTTAACCCAAGCTAATCCTTTAGCTCCATAGTTTGCAACATATTTTCCTAATGCATCAATATCTTTACGAGAATATTGCTCTGCACATCCTTTAGCTACGATACATTTTACAGCTCCACCTTGTTCTACTGCATTTGAGAACACTTTGAAGTCTAAGTTTTTAACAAGATCACTAACATCTTTTAATTCCATTCCAAAACGAGTATCTGGTTTATCACTACCAAATCTTTCCATTGCTTCTTCATAGTCAAGTCTTGGGAACGGTAATACTACATCGATTCCTTTAACTTCTTTCATTACATGTGCAATTAAACCTTCTATCATAGTAAGAATTTCTTCTTGTGACATAAAGCTCATTTCCATATCGATTTGTGTAAAATCTGGTTGTCTATCTGCACGTAAGTCTTCATCACGGAAACAACGAGCTACTTGATAGTATCTGTCAAATCCTGCAACCATTAATAATTGCTTAAATAATTGTGGTGATTGTGGTAAAGCATAGAATTCACCTGGGTGAACCCTACTTGGTACTAAGTAGTCACGTGCTCCTTCTGGAGTAGATTTAGTTAAAATTGGTGTTTCAACATCAACAAACATGTTGTTATCTAAGTAATCTCTTGTTGCTTTAGTAATTTTTGAACGTAATTGTAATACTTCAGCAAGTTCCGTTCTTCTTAAGTCAAGGTAACGATATTTTTAGACGTAATTCTTCACTTGATAAACTTGCATCATCTAATACGAATGGTAATGTTTTTTTGCTTTTCGATAAAATTTCTAATTTATCAGCAATAACTTCTACTTTACCTGAAGTAATTTTTCTCATTTACTGTAGATTCATTTCTTAATACTACTTCCCCTTCAATAGAAACTACGAATTCGTTTCTTAAAGTTCCTGCTAGTTCATGTAGTTCTGCATTTTTTTCCCCTGAGAATACACATTGAACAACACCCATTCTATCTCTAACATCGATAAAGATTAAGTTACCAAGGTCCCGACGTTTACTAACCCAACCTTTTAATGTTACTTTCTTTCCTACATATTTTTTTCATCTATACGCCCAGCGTATTCCGTTCTTCCGTATGCGCTCATTATTTTTTTCTCCTCTCAATTTTTCTTGTAAGTAATCAACTATATCTTCTAATTTAATTGTTTCTTGTTCAAATGATTTCATATCTTTTACGACAAGTGCCCCACTTTCTAGCTCACTTTGTCCAATTATTATAGAATATTTTGCATTATATCTATCAGCAATTTTCATTTGTGCTTTCATTTTCTTATCAAAATAATCATTTTGTACACTGTACCCAGCTAATCTTAAATCATTAGTAAGTTTAACTCCAGCATTAGAAGCATCTTCACCCATAGCTACCACAAAAACATCGATTGTATCATCTATAGGTAATTCAATATTTTCACTTTCGAGTGCTAATAATAGTCTCTCAATACTTAGTGCAAAACCAATACCTTTTTTATCTTCAGGCCCATCTAACAGTCTAATCAAACCATTATAACGACCACCACCACAAAGTGTTTTTAATTCGACTTCCGGATTATCTATCATAATCTCAAATGCAGTATGAGTATAGTAATCTAATCCTCGAACTAAATTATGGTCAATTTCATATTTTACACCTAGCGCATCTAAGTGTTTAAGCACTTCTGCAAAGTATTGTTTAGATTCTTCACCTAAGTATTCTAATAATCTTGGTGCAGATTTAATAAGCTCATGTTCAGCATCAACTTTACAATCCAATATTCTCATAGGATTTTTATAAAGTCTATTATTACAATCCTCACAGAATTCATTTATTCTAGGTTCAAAATGCTTAACTAATGCTTCATTGTAGGCTTGTCTTTCTTCTGGATTTCCTAAAGAGTTGATACTAACTTTAATATTTTCAATGCCTAACATTTTATAAATGTTATAAGCTAAAGCTAATAACTTCAGCATCGATTTTTTTGGGCTTTCCTCACCGATTACCTCAACACCATATTGAACAAATTGACGATAACGACCTTTTTGTTTTCTTTCATATCTAAACATCGGTCCAACATAGTATAATTTTTGTGGTTGAATAGTTTTAGCGAAAAGTTTATTTTCAATATATGAACGAACTGTTCCAGCTGTACCTTCTGGTCTTAACGTTAAAGATCTATTCCCTTTGTCCATAAAAGTATACATTTCTTTTTGAACTATATCTGTTGTATCTCCAACACCTCGGCTGAATAATTCTGTTGATTCAAACATAGGTGTTCTTATTTCTTCATAACAGAAGTTTTTTTACTAATCTCTCTTAGTTTCCCTTCAATATACTGCCATTTAACACTTTCTTCTGGTAGTATATCTTGAGTCCCTCTTGGCATACTAATTACCATTTCTTTCTCCTTTCGATTTTTAATCATCCTGTGCATCCAATATAAATTAAAAATCGCCCCACATAGCTTTAAACTACATGGGACGATAACATACTTCGTGGTGCCACCCTAATTCATATCAGAATACCGATACCTTATTTTTCTATTTATTAAATTTTTACAAAAAGTGTTCTTTACTTTAATCATTAATATTTAATCTTTCAGCCTAAGGATTAAACTCTCTTTCAATTAAAAACATAAAGTAAAATTCTTTTTACTATATTTTTGTCACGGTTCTTTTAAATATATTATACCAAACTTATATCCTTGTCAAGAAATTATTATACTTTTTTTATTTTTTTAAAACAGTATATTTACCTATATTTATTAGATTATTTTTTTCTACAAAAATTCAACATTAACAGTCACTAATTATTTCACCATAATATAACTTTATACTCCTTTTATATACATATTTCACGTAGTTAATTTAATTACTTATAATTTAATTCACTTGATTTTTTTCTTAACATTATACAATTAATTATAGTTAAAGACATTAAAGAAAGGAGCGTAGCTCTTTATGAAAAAAATAATCTCTATTTTAATGCCTATATTAGCGATTTTTTTCTTAGTAGGAGGAACATATTACTATCTTACTTCAGAAAAATAAAAATTTTTAAAGAAGAACATTCAAAATATATATCATTAATAAATGATTCTCATGATTTCAATTCTGGTTTAAAAGGTCTTGAGACACTAACTACTGAAAAAAAGCAAAAAGAAACATTAAGAAATATAGATAACGAAATTAACATCGCTAGTGAATTAGTAAAAATTGATACAGCGTTAAACAATGCTAATATTGAAGAAGCACACGATCATCTAAAAACATGCTAAAAAAAGCTTAATACAGGTCACACTTTTACTAAGGCTATCACTTACTTAGAAGAACAGTTAGAAAACTACGATAATGCTCTTATCGAAATTTTAAAAATTAGACTCAACTTCTCCTAACTATGCGGATCAGTGAAAACAATTTTAGCAAAATATGAATTTAAATACAGTGCGTTAAAAGATAAACTTTCAAATTCAGAAACTTCAGAATTAGAACAAGATCACAAAAACTAATATTACTAAGAAAGAAGAAGAGAAAAAGGAATTAGGCAATAAAGAAGATTCTAAAAATGAAAAAAATCATCTGAAAAATAAAGGAAGCACTACTGGAAAAACAAACTTCAACTGACTCTAAAAAAGACATCTTCTATACCTAATACAAAAATCCACCCACAAATTATCGGTCAGCAAGTTCCAGAAACTTACAATACAATCCGATATACTCAAGAGGGATCAATAAGCAGAAGTATAATAGAAAATGAGCTAAAAGGTGATATTTCTAACTTTACAAATGAAGAAATAGATGCTTTGCAATAGCAAGTTATAATGCAAAAATCAAGGATAGCAAATTGTATCCTTGATTCTTTTTATTTACAGATTTAACTCATGAGAAAAATTCTAGCACCTAACTCTATAAAAATAACTTTATTTTTTTCTACAGCGATAACTTCTATTTCTATATTACCACCTAGTGGTAGTGCCGCTACTTGAAATGCTGATCCAGCAGGAAGCACATCGTTAAATTGCTCTGCATAAACTTTATTCACTTCAGCAAAATCAGCAATATCTTTTAATAATACTAATGATTTCACTACATGGTTCATAGAGCTTCCAGCTTCTTCTAATACTGCTTCAATATTTTTTTGAAAACTTGTTTAGCTTCCTCGATAACTCCACCTTCAACAATCTTTCCAGTTTCAGGATTAATACCTAATTGTCCTGAACAGAAAATTAGATTTCTACTTTATTAGCTTGTACGTATGGTCCTACTGCTTTTTGGCGCTTTTTGGTGTATTTACTTCTGTTATTTTCATTTAATAAATCTCCTTTATTTATATTATCATTTTTTTATATTAATTATTTAACGCTTGTTTTAAATCTTCGATTAAGTCTTCTGAGTCTTCTACTCCACAAGAAAAATCTTAATAAAGTTTGTGTAACTCCTTGAGCTAACCTTTTCTTCTTCACTCATGCATGCGTGAGACATAGTTGCTGGATGAGAAATTATAGATTCTACCCTCCCAAGCTAATTGCATAAATCGGAATTTTGATTTTTTTAAGAAATGTTTTCAAATCATCTTGTTCGAAAAAAATTCAAACGAGAAAACAGCCCCTCCTGAGCTAGCCTGTTCTGTATGAATATCATAAAATTTACAACTTGTAAGATTAGGATAGTATACCTTTTTAATTTTTATCTTGAGTTTCTAAGAACTTAGTAAGAATTTTCGCATTCTCTACAGATTTCTCCATTCGTAATCCCATAGTTTTTCATTCCTCGTAAGATTAACCAGGCATCTTCTACCCCTAAAATACCACCGAAATTCTTTTTGTAACAAACAAATTTCATTGGCGATTTCCTCATTATTCGTAACTGCACAACCAGCTGTAACATCACTATGACCGTTAACAAATTTAGTTAAACTCTCTATTACTATATCACATCCTAAATCTAAAGGCTTTTGATATAAAGCTGTCATAAAAGTATTGTCCGCAACAGTTTTTTTATATTATGTTTCTTAGCAATTTCTACTATCGCCTTAATATCTGATACCTTTAACAAAGGATTAGATGGAGTTTCGATATAAATCATTGTAGTATTATCTTTAATAGTAGCTTCTAATTCTTCTAAATTTTGATAATTAATAAAACTAACTTCTATTCCATATTTTTTTCAAAATTTTTGAACTAAATTGGAATGTTCCTCCATAAACATCTTTTGGGTAATATTATATGTTCCCCACAATTCAATAACATCAATACAGTCGTTATTGCTGACATACCTGAAGCGAAAGCAAAACCAAATCTCGCTTTTATGTAAATTAGCAACAGTCGCTTCCAATGCTAATATCGTTGGATTCCCGAAACGACTATACGAATACTTACCACAATCTTTATATCCTTCTTTTTCGATCAAATGTAGTAACTTGATATTTAGGAATTGATCTCACTCAGTATAATCATCTATTACAGGATATCCATGTAATAAATTAGTATTTATCCTTTCATGAAATTATCCTCCTAATTTCCATTTATTTTTTTACCTTGCAATTCAATTATAAAAATATAATGAAGTATTTTTCAATATCTATAGTATTCGTTTTCATATTTTCTTTTTGTGTATTTTCACCTTATAAAATTTTAAATAAAAAAAGCGGTTCTTTGTCAAATTCGGTTGATTTTGAGAATTAGGAGAAAGCTATGCTATATTAAGTAGTATAGCTTTTTTTCCTATTTTTTTCGTTTTAATCTTATTTCTTTCTTTTTAGCGAGAACAGCTTGACGCTCTTCTTTCGAATATCTAGGTTTCTTATTAGTCTCTGAAGGTGTAAATAGACTGAAAATAAGTAGTATTTTAGCTTTAAAGTTACTAAAAGATTTATAACCATAGAAATACGTTTAATAACTTTGATTTTGTTGTTAATTCCCTCTAAAGGGCCATTAGATAGCCCATTGTAATACATAGTATTTTTGATTTGTCTTTTATATTTTCTAAGTGTTTTAATAGCTGTAAACATATATCTAGGTAAAGTAGATTTATCGTTAATTAAAAGCTTTAAAACTATCAAAATCATCTTTTTCAAGAGCTTCTCTAAGGTCTTGGATAAAGCTAATAACACTTATAAAGCTGAGAATCTTGCTTAATTAAGTAGTTGACAATATCTTGTTCGGTAGTGATGTACTTAAAGTATTTAAACTTCTTGTGGGTACCATTATCTAATTCATTATAGCTAGTAAGAAGATTTTTTTCCAATAACATTTCAATTGTCTGTATAACTCTTTATTCTTGTCTTTAATACTGTTCATAAATGACACCCTATATTTATTAAAAGCTCTATTAACTAACTGAACAATATGGAATCTATCAATAACTATCTTCGCATTAGGGAAAAGCTCTCTAATAATACTTTTTATAACCAGAGTTCATATCAATAACTACTGCCTTAACCTTACAACGCTCTTGATAAGAATAATATAAGAAGTAGTCTTTAATAATCTTGTTAGTTCTCCCTGAAGTATATTTTTGTATTTTATGAGTTAATGCATCTGCATACACGAAGCTCATTTTACTTATACTATCGGAAGTAGAAGACACTTCATCAAAGCACATACAAACAGATAAGGTTTTAGGTCTTTCTAAAGTTTTAGATAGATCACATTGTATTCTTAATACAGTATTAGTAGATACAGCACAAGATTCAGCTATTTCTTTTTAAAGTATTCTCTTTAGACAATCTTTTAATAATACCTGCTCGTAGATTTTTAGAGGTATTAGAATTCTTCCTAACTTCAGTAGTTTCAGCTGTAAAGGATTTACGACAACCTCTACATATAAAACGATGTTTATTTAAGTATAAGATAGCTGGTTTTGTCAGAAATAGAGGGCATTTTAACCTTTACTTTTCTATAACCGTTATTAATTATCTTACATTTTTTTGGCAATAAGGACAAAAGTTAGATGAAGCTTCCAATACTCCATAATAAACTAGATGCTTACAACCATTTATTTCAATTTCATCTGTTTTATCTAGAATTTTTTTATATTTTTTTGTCAGTTATTTGTAGCGTTATTTTTAAGAGATTTGCTATAATTACACATATGAATGTAAATTTCCTTTCTTGATTTTTTTGCTCATACTTAAATTATAGAGGAATTTTACATTCTTTTCTATTTTTATAAATTTAAATACGGCTGATATTTATTATCAACCGTATTTATTATAGACTCAAAAAAAGCTATAACTAGACATAAAAGTCTAATTATAGCTTTCTCATATTTCTAATTAAAGAACAACTACGTTAGCTGCTTGTGGTCCACGAGCACCATCTTCTACTTCAAATTCAACTTTATCGCCTTCTTTTAAAGTTTTTGAATCCGTCTTTTTTTAATGCTTGAGAAGTGAACGAAGATATCTTTTTCTCCTGCTACTTCGATAAATCCGAATCCTTTTTCCTCGTTAAACCATTTTTACTGTACCTTGTTTCATAAGTTACAATCTCCTTTATATTTTTATTATCAATAATCAATCGTATTCTTGCTGTTAAAGATAATAAATAAAATAAATGTGATATTGTGTTATTCACTTAAAAAAACTTAGAACCTGTATTACAATTTTTTTACTATATGTTTTATTGACTTTCTTCATTATACTTTTATTTAAAAAAAGTATATGCAACTAATAAGACTTATAAAAATAAAAAGCCTTCCGGCTCTTTTTATTAAAACTCTTCTTCTTCAGTTGAGATATTGAATTTCGATACAATTCCATCATTGTCAAAATCATAGACATCTTCAGTTTCTTCCATATCTTCTTCCTCAATTAGAGCGTCTACTTCATCATGGATATCCTCTTGTTCTTCATCTCCAAGTTCTTCAATATCATCTTCTTCATCAATTTCAAATTTTTTTGAACACTTGGTTCAACAAAGTTTTTAATGTCTTCAACAAATAAACTATCTCTTAATTTCCAGCTTCCATCTTCTACACAAACGAATCTTCCATCTAAGTTTAAATCAGTGTAGAAGTACGTACTTTGCGCTGTAAATTCTTCATCATCAACATTTCTTAATGGTTTAATATAGTCTAGGAAATCATAAATATTTAATTTTTTTCAATTCCTTCTTCTACCATATATGCATAACATAAATCTATTAGTGACATTTCCTTAATTTTTTTCTGTACTTAAATCTTTTAACTTTACCATTTATATTAGATTCCCTTCTTTTTTTATTTATTACATTTTCTCTGGAGCAGATACTCCGATTAAGTCTAAAGCGTTTCTTAAAGTTATTTTAACGGCTGTAATTAATGCTAAATAACTTTGAGTTTGCTCTTTATTTTCAGTTATTACTTTATTATTATTATAGAATTTGTGGAAAGAACTTGCAAGACTTTGTAAATAATTACAAATTCTATGTGGTTCATAGTTTTTAGCGACCTGTGCTACTATTTCTGGATAATATGCTAAGTTTTTCAATAAATCAACTGAATACTCATCAGTTAATAATTCATAATCGCAATTATTAACATCATATTCAGCTTGTTCTGCTGCTTGACGTAAGATTGAACAAATTCTAGCATGAGCGTATTGAACATAGTATAGTGGGTTATCACTTGATTGTTCTTTCGCTACTGCAAAGTCAAAATCTAAATGACTATCTGCACTTCTCATCACTAAGAAGTAACGAGCAGCATCAGCTCCTACTTCATCGATTAAATCACGAAGTGTAATTGCCTTACCAGTTCTCTTACTCATTTTCACAACTTCACCGTTATTAAGTAGTTGTACCATTTGCATAATTAACGCTTCTAATTGATCTGCTTTATACCCCATAGCTACTATACTAGCTTTAAGTCTAGCTACATAACCATGGTGATCTGCACCAAGAACATCTAATAACAAATCAAATCCACGATCTAATTTATTTTTATGATACGCTATGTCACTAGTTAAATATGTTAATGAACCATCTGCTTTAATTAATACACGGTCTTTATCATCACCTGTACCTAAAGCTGTTGTTTTCAACCATAAAGCGCCATCTTTCTCATAAACAAACCCTTGTTCTCTTAAAGATTCTAATGCTTTATCTACAAGACCTTTTTCATATAATGATTTTTCACTAAAGAACACGTCGTACTCTAATCCAAAAATCTCCAAGATCTTTTTGATATTTTTCCATTTCATATGCAACTGCATACTCACGAATAAACTCATTTAAGTCTTCTCTTTCTAATAATGAATCTCCAAATTCATCTTTTAGTTTTTTTGACCTAGAATTTTGATATCTTCACCGTGGTACGCATCTTCTGGCATCTGTGCATCCATACCTAACGCTTGTTTATAACGAACAATTGCAGAAATAACTAAGTTGTTAATTTGATTACCTGCATCATTGATGTAATACTCACGAGATAAATCATATCCTGATTTTTTTCATTATTCTTGCTAATGAATCAGAATATCAGACATTTCTAGCATGCCCCACGTGTAATGTTCCAGTTGGGTTAGCTGATACATACTCTAAAAGAACTTTTTTACCTTGTCCAATGTTGTTTTCACCATATTTAAAATCGTCTTCTAAGATTTTTCCAACAACACTACCTAGACTTGATTTTTTTAACGAAAAAGTTAATAAATCCTGGTCCAGCTATTTCAATTTTTTCTACCGCTTCATCTTCTTCTATATTACTAATTATTTCCTCGCAATAACTCTAGGGGTTTTTACGTAAAACTCTTGTTAATTGCATCGCTACATTTGAAGAAAAAAATCTCCATTATCTGTGTTTTTTTGGAGTTTCTACATGAATATCTACTCCATCAATTTCTAATTTGGCTAAAGAATTTTGTATTAATTCTACTATTTTATTTTTCACCAAAAAAATTCCTCCTAATTACCTACTAAATGTTTTTCACTAATATTTTCAATTTATTTTGCTGTTTGTCATTTTTTTCCGAAATATATATTGTACACTATCTCAAATAAAGTAAAACTATTTTTTTGCCATCTTACTTATTTTTTTACAAGTTGTGTCTCCAATTTCATCTGACCATATTGTGTACTATAGTCATTACTTGTTTTTCGTATATGCTAAGTACATTTTTGAATCGTCTTTTTCTATACTAACACTTTCTTTTATTTTGTCAATAAAAAAATCTCTATTTTTTTGTTATTTTTATCACTATAAGTTATTTTTCTCACTTGTGGCTTCTTCAATATGTATCCCCACATGAGAATCTTCATGAATTTTTTTCAGCATCAACATATGTTGTTATTTTTAATTTTACTATTCATTAATACTTTCTAATTCCTCTTCAATTTCTAACCAAGAATTATTTAATTCATCAACTTCTTCTGTTAATTGTTTTAGTTTTTCATTAAACTCTTGTGTTTTTTTATCATATCAGTATAGACCTCTTCTTTTTGCAAGTTCATTATTAACCGCTAGTATTTCTTCTTCCAAACTTTCGATCTTTTCCATCAACTCATCACGTGTTCTTTCTAATTTTCTTACACGACGCTTGGTTTCTTTATCTAATATATAATTATTAGTTTCTTTTTACTTCAACAACCTCTACTTCTTTATTCGTTAATTGTTGAGCTATTCTCTCTTGCTCTCTTTTTCTAAATAATAATCATAATTCCCTAAATACATATTATGACCATTATCAGTAATATCTAATACCTTATTGGCTATCTTATTAATAAAGTACCTATCGTGACTTACAAAATACAATAGTTCCTTCGTAATTTTTAAGAGCTTCTTCTAACACCTGTTTACTAGTAATATCAAGGTGGTTAGTCGGTTCATCTAATATTAATAAATTATTCTTTTCTAACATTAGTTTAGCTAGTTGTAATCTCGCTTTTTCTCCACCAGAAAGATCTCTTACTATCTTAAGAACATCATCACCTCTAAATAAGAATCTACCAAGAACAGTTCTTACTTCCGCTTCTTTCATCAAAGGATACTCATCCCAAAGTTCATTTAATATCGTTTTTGAAGATTCAAATTCTGCTTGTTTTTGATCGTAGTATCCTAGCGACACTTTGCTACCATATTGAACATTTCCAGCAATTTCTTTTTGTCTCTTCGCTATTGTTTTTATTAAAGTAGATTTTCCTATACCATTTCTTCCAACAACAGCTATTCTATCTCCTTTATACACAGCAAGATTATAACTTTGACCTACTTTAGTTCCATTATAACCAACTTGTAAATCGCTAATTGTCAGAACATCACGACCACTTTGTTCTTTAATTAAGAACTCTATCCCTGCTGCTTTATCATCTTTTTTCGGATTATCTATAAGTTCCATCTTATCTAATACTTTTTGACGACTCTTAGCCATCTTACTAGTTGATGCTCTAGCAATATTTTTCTGAACAAATTCTTCTAATTTCTTTATATCTTTTTGCTGGCTCGTATATTCTTTTTAGTTGTTTTTCATAATCTTCTTCATACTGTACTAAAAACTTAGAATAGTTACCTACATATTTCTTAAGCTTACCAAATTCTAAGTTGTATACAACATTAACAACTTTATCTAAAAAAATATCTATCGTGACTTACAATTACTATTGCACCATTGTATGCTGATAAATAGTTTTCTAACCATGCTACATTTTTCCATATCAAGGTGGTTAGTCGGTTCGTCTAGAACTAGTAAATCAGGCTCACTAAGTAACAATTTCGCCATAGATAGCCTTGTTTTCTCTCCACCTGAAAAAGTACTAATTTTTCTTATCAAAGACTTCTTTTGTAAAATCTAATCCATAAAGTACACTTTCTATTTTACTCTTGTAATGATAATCCTTATGAGTTAATACTTTATTTTTGTAACCTATCAAACTTATTAAGTAATGCTGGATCATTCTCAATATTTTCCGGAGTTAACTCAAAAGACAATTTCTCTAATTCTGCTTCCAAAGTAATTATCTCATCAAAAGCAAGTAATCATTTCTTCATAAATCGACAAATCTTCTCTCACGATAAATTCCTGTGATAAATATCCAACTGTCGTATTTTTTTGAAATGGTTCTTTCTCCACTATCGAAACTAATTGCCCTGCTATTATTTTTAGTAAAAGTACTTTTTCCCTGCACCATTTCTTCCTACTATTGCAACCCTATCTTTATCATTGATTTCCAACTTTACATTCGAAAAATTTCATTTACTACAAAATTCTTCGTTATATTATTTAGCTGAATTAACATAGTTTCTCCTTTCTTTCTTATTTTTTTACTTATTTTCAACAAAAATCTTATCGAAATTGTTTATAACTAAAAATATTATACCATATTTTTTTAGTTTTTAAGCTAATAATTATAGTTACTATCTTGAATAATTTAAATCAATTCTCAATCGATAACATTTATCAATTAAAATCTATTTATTTTTCCTCTCGTAATTATAATTTAGAATATAAAAAAATTATGTTAATTTATTTATTCAATAAATTTATATTTTTTTAATTTTTTTCAGCATATCTTTTATCAAAATAGAAAAAAATATTTTTTTATATCATCTTTCAATATTTTAAACCTTTAAAAATTAAATTTATAATATAATTCTTATAGATTATTGTTACCTTTTTATATAAATGTTATAATACAAATGTATAATAAAAATTATAGAATAAGGAGGATTCGTTCATGAAACCAAAAAAATTATTATCAGTCCTTATGGTCGCTGGATTAGCATTTACTGCTGTTGGATGCAGTAGTTCATCTAATTCAACTTCACAAAATTCAAATCAACCAGCTGACTATGTAGCTGGAGTATCACTAGATAAACCAATAAAAGTAGATAAAGAAGCAGGTACTATTACTGTTCTTACAAAAATTAATGGTAAATACTTCGATGAAGCTACAAGACATAACTCTGTAGAACAAAGTGGTACAAATGGTGCAAAATCAATTTTTACAGCATTTGCTAAACCAGAAGAATTCTACAACGCTTTAATTGAAATTGGTGCAAAACCTGGAAATAATATGAATCCAAATAATGCAACTACTACTCACGTAGAAGGAACTCCAATCAAAGCAGAAATTACTTGGAATGGTGCCAAGAAAAAATATGATATCAATGAAGTTGTAAAAGATAGTAATGGAAAACAAATTGATTTCCGCTTCGGTGGTAACTTAGAGCGTGCAATCGACAAAAACACAGGATGTTTATCTTGTCTAGATAGTTGCCCAGTTGGAATTATCTCAAATACTACTTACACTTATGGGGCTGTTGAAACTCGTAAAGAAGTGAAATTTACTGGTAATGAAGATATTTTTACCAGAAGACGGAACTTATGCGAGAGTAATTTACAGCATCAAAAAAATAATAATTAACCATATTAATTATTACAACTACGTAAGATGTTTATATATATTCATAATAGCATATAAATATTTAATTTTCTTTTATAAAAAAACCCCTCAAATATTTATATACTATTAAAGGGCGACTCTATAAATTATAATTTCTCAAAAATTATAAATTTGTGTCGCTCCCCTATTTATGATACAAGGAGAAAAATAAATGAAACGCTTAAGATTATTATTCTATTTCACAAGTGTTGGTATAGCTGTTGGTTACTTCTTCGCATTCTTACTGTTCTTCTTTACACAGTTTGAAATGCTAGCCGATCAAAGTCTTGTAATTTTTGTTTGGACTGTTTACGGTATAATGACAGGATTATATTTTTAAACGTATCAATCGAAAATACACATTCTTCATTATAGAAGCTATTATACTTCTTATGGCTATATTTTCTGGTAAAAACTAAAACTTTACTATATATAGCTCGTGAAGTGCTACATGCTGGATCACTTAATCAAATTAGAACTCCGTTCATCATTGGTGTTATTATTGTTAACTTAATAAACCTTTATATTATTCTAACACTATCTAAATACCAAAAAGTTTATACTAAAGACGAACTTAAAGCACTAAAACAAACAGAAGTAAAACTTAGTGACTTAAGAGAAGTAGATCCAGAAGAAGAGAAAAAATTAAAAGCACAACGTAAAAAAGTTAGATACATTACCCTTGCTTGCTTCGCAATCTTCTTTGTAGTTTATTTCACAGTACCAAGTTTTAAAACTGGTATTAACACAGCATTTGCCACTCTATCACAATTCGATACAAATGCAGTAATCGAATATTTACGTGGATGGGGAGCTTGGGCTGCCGTTGTTTCTGGAGTACTTATGGTTCTTCAATCAATCGCCGCTCCTATTCCAGCATTCTTAATCACATTGTCTAACGCAGCAATCTTCGGTTGGGTTGCTGGCGCTGCTTTATCTTGGTCTACAGCTATGCTTGGAGCAGCACTGTGCTTCTATATCGCCCGCGGACTAGGACGTGATGTAGTAGAAAAACTTACAAGTAAAGGTGCAATGGCTAGTATCGACGTATTCTTCGAACGATATGGAGACAAAGCTATCCTTATCTGTAGATTATTACCATTCGTATCTTTCGACTTTGTTAGTTATGCAGCAGGTTTAACAAACATGAGTTTCTGGAGATTCTTTATAGCTACAGGTGTTGGACAATTACCTGCAACTATCGTTTATTCATATGTAGGTGGTACATTATCAGGTGGTGTTAGAAACTTATTTATCGGATTAATGTGTTTATTCGCATTATCAATCGTTATCGGAATCATGAAAAAAATCTATAACGACAAACATAAAAAAGAAGAAGAACTTAGTTCTGCTTCTAACTAAATAGGCTCTTTGTCAAATTCGGGACATGGAGAAAAATAGGAAATGAAATCTAGGCAGCATTTTGCTGCTTAGATTTTTCTTATTTTCTTTAAGTTTGACATTATTTTTATACTTAGAAACAAATAATCTAGACATAATTAAAATGCGTAATCTGAAATTACTAAAGCTAGAATATCCATAAGATACTCTCTTTAGTAGTTTTATTTTTATTATTAAATCCTTCTAATGGACCATTAGAATACTTATATTTAACAGCATTAAGCATATACTCTTTTGTGCTTTTTCATAGTATTTATAGCTTTAGATACACCTTTAGATAATCCTCTAGTATCCATATCTATATACTTCTCTAATTCTTCAGAAGCTTTTAGCCTTAATAGCTTCTCTAATCTCCTGTACTCTCTCATAACTAGCTGTAAACTCATCATCTATAGCTAATATATAATCTAATACTTCTTTTCTAGTTACATAGCGTTTAAAAGCTTCTAGAATAGAATATTTTTGTTGAATTTACTTTATCTCTATCTTCTAATATTACTTTCCAAAAGTTCTTTAAAAACAGTGTAAATAGAGCCTTTTTTTGTTCTTATATTGGTTCATTAGTTTTATTCTAGCTTTATTTAATTCTCTATTAATATTTTTGTACTATATGGAATCTATCTATAATTATTTTTAGCGTTAGGAACATCTCTCTAATCATATTCATATAAGGAGGATAAATATCTATACAGATTGTTTTTACTTTCTTTCTTACTTTCCTTGGATATCTCATAAAGTATTGTTTTTAATATATGTTGTGTTCTTCCATCTACAATATCTATAAAATCATGTGTTTTAGCATCTAAGAATACGAAGCTCATTCCATTTTTACTGTCTTTAGTTGACTTTATCTCATCAAAACATAGGTGTTCTGGTAGGTTTGAATGAGTCTTAACTTCTACAGCTTCTCTACATGATTTCATTACTCTTACTACTGTAGATACTGATACATTACTTAATTCAGCTATATCTTTAAATGATATTGTCTTAGAAAGATTCTTCATAATGTAGAATATAAGATTTTTTTAGATATACTGCAGTATTTTTTTGTACAAATGATGTTTCAGCACAAAACTTAGAATTACATTCTTTACATTTAAAAGCGTTGTTTCTTTAATCGTAGATATGTAGGGCATTCTGACATCTTTAATAAAGCTACTTTTAATGGATCTGTGAATCCATTTTTTTAACTATATTATTTCCTTCTTTTTATACAACCACAGTTTGTACAACATTTTTGGATTGTATGATAAAGTCCCATGAAATACGAATGTATCTTGACCATCTACATTAATTAAATCAAGTTTATCATCCATAGTTATATTTTTGGTCTTTTTATTAATAGTAAATTTGTGATAAAATTAGACATGACAAATATCCTTTCTTAGTTAATTATTTTTTTCTACACTTTAATTATATTGGGTATTTGTCTTTTTGTATAGAAAATTTGAAATCCGGGGCTGGAATTTTTCCATGCCCCGGATTTAGTCTCTAACCACTAAATATTAAAAATAAACAAAAGCAACTAGAGATAAAACATTCACCTCTAGTTGCTTTTTATACTATTAAATATCTATTCCTTTTTGACTCAACTGTCTCATAAAGAAGAATTTTTTTCTGTACAAATTTCTACCTCATTATCTGTAGTTAGTCTGTTATCAATATAAACATCTATTCCATCTACTACATATTTTTGAATACAATTGTGCATCAAATTTATCAGCCATCGAAACCACGACAGCTCTATCTACTCTCCCACCTCAACAAAAACTGTTGAAACAGAGATACTAACACGTGTTTTTTTATTTTTTTCTCATTTAATAATTTTTTTCGCTCGATCATTAATTGTAATTTTCATTTTCTTCTCCTATTCTACTCTATTGCTTCTAGAGCTTCTACCATGTTTACTTTTTTTAATTTTTTTCATGCATTACTATCATTACTACTATAATAATCCATTTTGTATTAATTAAAGTGATTCCCACTTGGTTAAAAATATTTCATAAATAGGAATTTTTTTCTACACCTATTTCTACATTTTCTCCTATATTTAATCTATAGTCAATATAAACATCTATTCCATCAACTATATATTTTGAATATAATTCTTTATCGAATTTACTTGCTATCGAAACCCCGATAACTTTATTTACTCCGCCACCTCAACAAGATTGTTGAAATAGTGATACTAATATATAGTTTTTTTATTCTTTTCTTTTAATAATTTTTTTCGCTTCGTCATTTATTATAATTGCCATTTCTTTCTCCTATTCTACTCTATTGCTTTCAGAGCTTCTACCATGTTTACTTTTTTTAATTTTTTTATGCATTACTATCATTACTACTATTGTAATTAATACTGTAATTCCAGACGCCAATAAATACACAACTAATGGCACTTTACTACTAAACATCATATCACGCCCCGCTAGTTCCAATATTATTTTCAAGTACATCCTATAGCCAAGATAGTTACCTAAGATAATACCTACCGCACTTAAGTAAAAAAATTTCTCTAAATACATAAATAGTTACTTCACTTGGATAAAATCCAAGAACTTTTTATCGTTGATAATTCTCTTATTCTCTCTGAAACATTTACATTTATTAAATTATATAATACTACAAGCGCTAACGTTAAAGAACAAATTACCATTACCGCAACTATAATATCAATCCCTTTTTATAAAATTATCCAATATCTCTTGAATTTTTTTGAATTATCGCTTATATTTACTATATCCTTATTATTATGTAGGTTACTTACTATATTTTCTACAGTTTCTTTTCCACCTGTAGTTTGTACTAAAAAAATGTATTATCTTTATACTGTTTATTAAACACAGATTCATAATAATCTCTATTAATATATATTGTATGTCCAAAGTAATTTTTATTGATCTCTCCTACTGTGAGTGTATATTCCTTATTATTTACAACGACAGTAAAATTATCTCCTTTATTCAACTTGTGTAAGTATGCCAATTTTTCACTAACTACAGCTCCATTTTCAGGTATATTTATATTTTTATCACCACGGTCTTTCAAAAGTAATATAATCTTTTATAATCATTTTTATCGACTGTTATTAACTGTGCAGAGTCTATAATTTCATTATTACTCTCAAAAAGTTGCAAGTTGAATATTTACTTTTTGTATTAGCTTTAACATTCTTGTCCTCGCTAATCTCTTTTTGTAGTTTTTTTCTACACTTACACTATCTATATACGGATTATAAGTAGTCGCTATATCTACCTTATTAATAACTTTGAATTGTTCATTAGAAATATTTATTACTCCATAACGAATACCAAAACCTATAAACATAAGAGTCAGACACCCTGCAACTCCAAATATCGTCATTAACATTCTAATTTTATAACGGAAAAATATTTCTAAAGGTTACCTTCCTTAAAAAGCTAAGTCTTGACCAGATAAATGGTACTTTTTTTCTAAAAATATCCTACTTCCTTTACTAGGTGCTTTAGGACGTAATAAGTACGCACTTTTTCTCTAAGATTCTTTCTTAAAGGTATATAAATCGCTAAACTTATACATCCTAATGAAATAACAAAAAGTCGCGATAAGTATACTTGGAGTGTATACTATCTCCGGTGTATTAAAGGTAAAGAACCTTGCATAAGAATTATATATTATCGGCACAATCACCAAATATGCCCCTAATTATCCCTAAAATAGTTCCTATTAAAGTAGATAAACCTCCATACACAAAAATACTTTTTTTAGAAATCTGATAATTACTATAGCCTAATGATTTAAGTGTTCCTATATTTATTCTATTTTCATCAATCATCCTAGTTAAAGTAGTTAGTGAAACTAAAATTGATACTACGAATAAAAATATAGAAAAAAACATTTGCAACGAAAGTTAAACTACTTGCAGAATCTATAAACTGGGCATAATTTTTAACCCTCTAATATTCTCTACTGAAAAACCTTGGATAACTTTCTTCTTTAAGACTTATTCTTGCTATATTCAATTGTTTTTTTATTTTCATCAATTTCTTTTTGAGCTTTATTTAGTTTTTTTCTATTTGCTCATTATAACTTTTTACTATCAACATTTTTTTAATAATTCTATTTTTTTGATTTAACAGCATTTAGTTGATCTTGGGCTTGATTTATAACCTTCTCATTTTTCATTTAATTTTTATTATTTTTTTATCTAAATAGTTTTTTTCTCATCAATATTCTGTTGAACTTTTTAATTTCTCAATCAAATTATCTCTTGTTTTATTAACTTCAGTTATATAATCTTTATCACTATATTTATAATTAATATTTTTTTAGTTTAATATTGACACCACTAACATTTTCAAACTTAAAGACATCCTTTTTCACATATCCAAAGTAATCTTTATTAGCTAGATTATTATTCGATACTTCTATATGATCCGCACCTTGTACAAAACCTACCACTCTAAATTTAAATTGTTTCAAAGTATTACTATCATTATTACTTGAAACGAAAAGAAATTTCATCACCGATTTTATAACTACCTTGAAGTGATTCTACTAAAAGCTATTTCACTTTCATTATTAGGTAAAGCCCCTCAACAACCTTAGGTAAAAACTAATTTTTTTCAGGTATAGACTCAACATTTACAAATTCATTACTATTTGTGATTTGTAATTTTTTTATATAATAACTCTCACTTATATCAATATTATCCATATCATTGATAAGTTTCATATCCGATTCGTTGATACCGTAATTATGACTTACTCTCAAATCATACATCTTATGGCGCTCTATATATTTATTATAAGTATTTACCATTGCAGGCGAAGTTTCTTTCAAACCTACAAATATAAAAAAACTCCTAGAAACATTATTATCATTATCGATATGAATTTTGACTTAGTCCGTGAGACTTCTCTTAATATATCTCTATTTATTGCTTTCATAATACTACCACTCTATCTCATCTATACTTTTTAGGATTAGTATTTTGTGTTACTCTTTTTACTCTAGCATCATAGATTTCTATTACTTTATCAGTCGCTTCTGCAATGGAGCTATTATGAGTAATAATAATAACTGTTTTCTTCTCATCAACACTATATTTTTTTAATATATTTAATATTTTTTTCCAGTTTTATAATCTAAAGCTCCTGTCGGTTCATCACAAAGTAATAGTTTAGGGTTCTTAGCTATTGCTCTGGCTATAGCAACACGCTGTTGCTCACCTCCGGAAATTTGCGAAGGAAAAATTATTCAATCTATTTTCTAAACCAACAAGCTTCAATATTTCAATTGCATCTTTTGGCTGTTTTACTATTTGTTCTGCCAATTCAACATTTTCCAAAAACAGTTAAATTTGGAATTAAATTATAAAATTGGAATACAAATCCTATATCTTCTCTTCTATATTTTGTAAGTTCGTCTTCATTCAAACCAACTATTTCTTTTTCCAAAGACATTAATAGATCCTTCACTGGCATTATCCATTCCACCTATAATGTTCAACAATGTACTTTTTCCAGCCCCACTAGGACCTAAAATCACTACAAACTCTCCTTCATTAATGTCAAAACTAATAGCATCATTAGCTATAACTTTATTGCTATCTTCACCATATACTTTAGAAACATCTTTTACAATTATTTTTTTGCATAGTATTTCTCCTTTATTCCTATAATATAATTATATCACATATTATTTAATGTTTTAACTTAACCGCTTACTCTTAAACTTTCCTACTAAACAGATTTCTTTACAGTAAAAAAATTTAGTATTATAATATCGTAGACTAGTAAATTTTTACTGAAATTTCTGATTACAATAGAAAGGAGAATATATGCTAAACATTTATGAATATCCAACATGCTCGACATGTAGAAAAAGCAAAAAAACTTTTAACTGAAAAATAATATTGAAGCAACATACTACAATGTAAAGGAAAAAAACACCTACAGTAGATGAATTTAAAAAAATAATCGAAACATTCGACTTACCGCTAAAAAAATTATTTAATACTAGCGGTCTGGTTTACAAAGAACTAGGATTAAAAAGACAAGTTGGCTACATTATCTCTTGATGAGGCACTTCAACTACTTCATGAAAATGGAATGTTGATTAAACGACCACTTGCCTTTGATTTTAAAAATGACATTCTATTATTGGGATATAAAGAAGACATTTGGGAAAAAAAGCCCTTTTATAAAAAAATTATTAAATTATCTATTGATATTTATAAAAAAATAATGTTATAATAGTCGAGATGTGAAAACATTAAATTACGATGTTCCTCTGTTAATCAAGCATTAATAAAGAACATTTTGTAAAAAGGAGAAAAGAATAATGAGCAAAAATCATTGAAGCGATTACTAAAAGCGCAATTAAGATCAGACATTCCTGAATTCAAAGCTGGGGATACAGTAAGAGTACACGTTCGTATCGTTGAAGGTGGACGTGAGCGTATCCAACAATTCGAAGGAGTAGTTATCAAACGTCGTGGTGGAGGAATCTCTGCTACTTATACTGTACGTAAAATTTCAAACGGTGTTGGTGTTGAAAGAACATTCCCTGTTCACACTCAAAAGTTGAAAAAAATTGAAGTTGTACGTAAAGGTAAAGTTAGACGTGCTAAATTATACTACCTACGTAACTTACGTGGTAAAAGTCGCTCGTATTAAAGAAGTACGATAATAAGAAAAAGCTTAAAAGCCCTATTACATCAGTAACGGGGCTTCTTTTTTTACTTTAATCATGTTTTGACCATGTTTATCAAAAATTCATAATTTTACCCTAATTCTATTTTTATCTTCAACACCAGCCAATACTATCAACAAAAAAATATCAGTACAAAAAAGAACTAGCTACTCACAATAGCTAGTTCTTAATATTTTATAAGTCTAATTTATAATCGTCTGCTTTTACGAATCCTTTTTTTCTCCATATAGTAATATACTGCATATGAGATTATTGCTGGTAAAATAAAGTGTAATAACAAAATTTCAATTAATAATACCGAATGCGAAACATGATTAGACATTGTTTGCCATGTCATAAGTTGTCCTACAAGTCCAGATGTCCCCATACCGCCACCGGCAGGGTTATTCTCCATTCTACAAACAATTGTAGCAATAGGTCCTAGTATTGCACTAGCTACAATCGGCGGAATCCATATAACTGGTTTTCTCATAATATTCGGAACTTGTAGCATAGACGTTCCTAACCCTTGAGCAAAAAGTCCATTCCAACGATTAGCTTTGAAACTTATTACTGCGAATCCAACCATTTGTGCTGCACAACCTACAGTTGATGCACCAGCTGCTATTCCAGATAATCCTAAAATAATCGACAACGCAGCAGAGCTTATAGGTAATGTCAAAATTATTCCCATAACTACTGATACAACTATCCCCATGATGAATGGTTGAAGTTCCGTCGCTTCTCTAATAAATGTACCTAAGATTTTCATACCTTTAATCAAGTAAGGTCCTGTGAAATATGAAACTATCGCACCTATTATAATAGTAATGAATGGAGTAACTATTATATCAATCTTTGTCTTACCTGAAACTAATCTACCAATTTCTGCTGCTATAACAACAGAAATAAATGCTCCTAGCGGATCCCCAGATCCTGTAACAATTAATTTGCCTTGTTCTACTAGATGATTCGTCCCAAGATTAGAACCAAAAGCACCTAGAAACCTACTACACCTGAAGCCAAAATTACTAACTTAGGGTGCTTTTAAGGCATGCGCTACCCCTATACCAATTACCGGCCCTGTTAAAGCCATTGAAATTGTAGCTACAACAATAAGAAAACTAGATAGTGCACCACTTAAATTTATAGCAATTTGTTTAATAATTAATCCAATAATTAACGTACAGAACAAACCTAATGCCATACCATTTAAGGCGACTATAAAGTATCTATGAAACAACTTTGATAATAAATTATTTTTTTATTCATATCAAACTCTCCGTATTTAGTAAAGATTATTTTTGCACTTATTGTGCTTAACTACTATTATAACTCGTTTTTTTCTTATTTTTCTCTAAAAATACTCCTAAAAAGAAAAAAAGGTTTAGGTAATTTTACCTAAACCTTTTTTTAATATTTTCTATTATTATGCTGAAGCTCCGCTTGTTGCGTCTGCTGCTGGCGCTGCTGCAGGTGCAGGTGCTGCCGCATGACCGTGTCCAGCATCTGAAGCTCCACTTGTTGCATCTGCTGCAGGTGCAGGTGCTGCTGCATATCCGTGACCTACTGGTACTCCATTTTTAACTAATGATTGACCAGTTTGTTTTAGGTACCAGTCAACGATTGGTTTGAAGTCTAAGATGTACTCGTTGATACCAGCATATTTACCGTTTTTATCGTACATTGCTTGATAGTTGTGCACTACGTATTTGTCTGGTCCGTGAGTTGGTACGTGTGTACGGAATACATCGATTTGTCCTGAACGTAGTAATCCTACTAACCAGTTTACACTCTTTTGTATTCTCTCTGGCTGATCTGGGTGAACTGCTGCTAATGAGCATCCAACTTGTCCAGGACGACGTTTTGCAAGCATTTCATAATCTTCTTTGTTGTAGTTGTAGTATAAGAATTGGTTATTACTATCAGCATAAGTTAATTCCATTGGCATAGAGTTTAAGAAGTAGTTAAGTTGGTCTACTGTTAAAAGACCACGGTCAAGTTTAACATATGTATCTCCAGATACAGCATTAACTTTCTCAGCTGCTAATTCAAGCCAGTTATCATCATTCATATCAACACCTTCAACTGTTGTATCACATTTTCCACTAGCTGTTAAGTCTTCTTTTGGTGTTGGTTTTCTTTCTGCTAATGATTGAGCTACTGTAGCAAATTTAACGAATTTAGTTAAGCACATACGTAAGTATCCTACTGTACGATCATCAACTAAGTTACCTTCAGCATCAAATGCTTCTTTAGCTTTTCCTAAAAGGAACTCGTTACCTGGGAATACGATTGCATTAACACCTGGAGCGTCTAAGATTTGACGTAAGTGTAATTGAGCACGAGATGATCCTTGATCATAGTATGAAGCTCCAAGTACCATTACTGGTTTGTTTTCAAGTGGGTGTAATTCGAATGATAACCACTCTAATGCACTCTTAAGTGATGCAGTAATTGTGTGGTTGTGCTCAGGTGTAGCGATGATAACACCATCAGCTTGTAAAATTTTACGGTTCATTACTAATAAATCTTTGTTTTCTCTTGAATGATCTTCATCTTGGTTAAACATTGGTAAGTTAGTAATGTCTAATAATTCTAAAAGTGAATAAATCTTTATATTCTTTTTGCTATAAATTCCATTAATTTGCGGTTATAAGAAACTTCCGCGTTTGAACCTACGATTCCTACTAATTTCATGTGTCTACACTCCTATCCTATTTTAAATCTTCCCAAGAGAAGTTTTCAATTTCTTTTTCAGCTAATTTATGTGCATTAATTAATTTTTTTCAGTAATTTTAATGAATAATAAGAAATCAGCAAATAAGCTATCTAATTTAGCTACTGTTTCTGGGTTAGAAATATCTCCAGCTTCGTCAAAAGCTTGTAAAGAATGTCCTAATAAGAACTCAGAACTTGGCATTACACGTGCTTTAACTTCTGGTGAATCCATCATTTGACGTAAGTGAGCTTGTGCACGAGATGATCCAAGAGTTCCGTATGAAGCTCCTGTTAACATTACTGGTTTGTCAAGTAATGGGTGAATTCCATAAGATAACCAAGCGATTGCACTCATTAATGATGCAGGTACTGCGTGGTCATACTCAGGTGAACTGATGATAACTCCGTCAGCTGCTTCAATTTTAGCTGCAATTTCTTTAACTCCTTCAGGTAATTCTTTATTAGCTGGTTTGTTGAATAAAGGAAGATCTTTAATTTCAACTAATTCGATGTCAGCTTTACCTGCAAAATGTTTTTGAATATATTGTAAAAGTTGGCGGTTTGTAGATTTTTTAGAGTTTGTACCAACTAGACCAATTAATTTTACCATGTTTTTGTTTCCTCTCTCTTTTTTTGTACTATCTACTTTATTTGTATCTAGATTTTCTTGTCTTGTTTTTTTAACATTTTTTTTTGTTTTTTTACTTCAGCCACTTTAATAGAGCCTCCTTAAATTAATAGTATTTTCAGTATTCTTCAAGATATTATCAGCTAACATATTATTTTATCTAGCACTCCGCTTGTATAATAGATTTTACCTTCAATTGTTACAACAACACCTTCTATATCAGGTAAACTATCTATTTCATCCATAATATCTTCGACATTTTTTCCAAATAGTCTTGTCGTCCAAATTTCTCCATCCACTGAGGCTGTTGAAATTATAGACAAACCTGCTACATTTGTTTCAACGGGATAACCAGTTTTCGGATTCAATATATGATGATAAGTTTTTCCGTTTTCTGTGTAATTACGTTCATAAATACCAGAAGTTACAACAGATTGATTTTTTATACCTATAGTAAATAAGTGATTCCCTCTAGGTTCCACAGGATTTTGAATACCTATGCGCCACATTAAATCTGGATTATGCTTAGCATCACCAAATGTTAACACGTTTCCACCTAGATTAATTAATCCCGCGTCTACACCTCTTTTTTTCAAATATTCAATCATTAAATCAGCAATATACCCTTTTGCTACGGCACCTAAATTAATAGCCATACCTTTCTTAGCAAGATAGACAGATTGTTCTTCTTCATTGAGAATTATTTGATTAGGATCTGTTATTTCTAATAGACTATCAATTTCTTGTTTTGTTGGAACCTTGACATCATTAAATCCTATTCTCCATGTCTGCACAATTGGTCCAATAGCTATGTTTAAAAAGCTATTAGGAGCACAGCTGTGAAGTTTTCCAATTTTTATCAAATCAAATAAATCTGGATGAACTTTGACAGCTTTAATACCTGCATTATGATTTACAACCATAAGTTCAGAACTATCATCGTTTGCACTAAATCTATGCTCATACATCTTTAACATTTCCACAGCATCATCTAAAATATTTTCAGCATCAATGCTATCAAAAAAATAAGAATATCTATATGAGAACCCATTAATTTTAAGGTCTTTCTTCTTAAATTCATTTTTACACCTTACAATAAAAAATTTATTTGCTTAAGATAACTAAATATGTTGTATACATCTACAAGAAACCTGTTATTAAAAAGACAAAGTAATAATAGATAATTAATACTTTAATTACATTATATAACAGAAATAACTTCAAATCAACAAAAATATTTCACTCGTAAAGACTGACTTAATACCAATTTTTCATTAAAAAAACACAATAAAAAATTAACTGAGTTTATATTTCTTTATAAAAAAATCTACAAATATAAACAGATATATACAGTAAAGAAACCTGAAAAACCTTTAATTTATTAGATTTTCTTAAACTTTATATTTTTTTATTTAATTTACTAAATTTAAAATATTATAAAAATTATAAAAAAATACAAATATAAGTTTAAAAATATATTTACATCAAATTATTTCATATTTTCATTGATTTTCATTTTTAATTAAAAAATGGAAATGCAATTTCAAAATTAATATTATAATAAATAAAAAGCTATCGATTAGCCCTAAGCTAGGTTAATATTTTTCCAACTTTAAACCAATCAATAGCTCTAATTTAATTTTTTTACTTTTTAACTTAATTTTTTTCTAACCGTGAAAATGAGCACATTCATTACAATACTTGAAAAACACTATTGGTAAATATACATTAAGAACAGATGCTCCAACCTCTTGACCCTCTATCAATTTATAATATATTCCAATGAATAATACAGCTAATGCTAGAGCATTTATCAATAATGGAGAAAAGCCATATCTTTTTAAATGCTATATTCAATATATGTGTTATAAACCATGATCCAAGTATATACCATTTACTATAGGTATACCAATATGCTAATAAAACTAATACACTCATTATCTCAACTCACTTAAAAATCTTGTTGCAATTTCTTGCGGTCTTGTTATCGCTCCACCAACAACTATACAATGCGCCCCTGCTTCAAACGCCTGTTTTGCTTGTTGTGGAGTATGAATTTTACCTTCTGCTATAACAGGAACTTTTTACATTTTCTACGATTTCTCTTACCAAGCTAGGATTAAATTGTTTAGAGTCTTCTGTATATGGAGTATACCCATTCATAGTAGTCCCTACAAAATCAACTCCCGCTCTTTCCGCTTCAATTGCTTCTTCTAAATTAGAAATATCCGCCATCAACAAGACATTTGGATATTTTTCTTTAATTTCTTTTACAAATTCACTAGGAGTTTTATCATCTCCTCGTTCTCTATTTGTACAATCCAAAAGCAATTATATCAGAATTAGCTTCTACCAATTTATCTACTTCTTCCATTGTAGCCGTTATATAGAAGCATATCCTTCATATGATTTTTTTATTATACCAATTACCGGTAAATTCGTTTGTTCTTTTATTTGTTTAATATCTAAAACACCTTGAGCTCTGATAGCTTTTACACCTGCATTTTTTTACAGCTTGTGCCATTAAACACATCACTCCACCTTCTTCTTTATATAAAGCTTCTCCTGGTAAAAGCTTGACAAGAAACTATCATTTCTCCTTTTAGATATTCTAATAATTGTTGTTTTTTTCCATAATATTATCCTTTCACGGCTCCTAAAGTAACACCTTGAGTAAAGTAATTTTGGAAACAGATAAACACGATTATCATAGGTAATGATGCTAATGATGCCCCTGCCATTAGTAGTCCATAGTCATTAGAGAACTCTTGTCCTTGTGCTAACGCCGCTAATCCTAATGGTAATGTAGACATATCAGGTGTGTTAGAAAAGATTAATTGTGAGAAGTAATCATTCCAACTAGCTATAAATGTAAAGATTGCTAATGCACCAATACCTGGTTTAATGATCGGTAATGCAATGTTCATAAATGTCCTTACTTCACCGCAACCATCAATTCTTGCTGATTCAAGTAATTCTGTTGGAATTGCTTGTGAGAATTGTCTCATTAAGAATACTCCAAATGGCCATCCTACCGCTGGTAAAATCAATGCATAGTAAGTATTCATTAAGTTAAATTCAGTAATTAAGTTTAATAAAGGTATTAAAATTACTTGTTTTGGTAACGCCATCGCAGCAACAAAGACCATGAAAATTACTTTAACTCCTGGGAAATTTTTCTTAGCTAATGCATATCCTGCTAATGCAGATGTCGCACATACTAAGAATGTTGTCATTACTGAAATAAATACTGAGTTGAAAAAAACCATCTTAGAGTATTTGATGTGAATAACTTATTATAATTTTCCAAAGTTGGAGATGTCGGCCACCATTCAGGTGGAATTGTAATTGCTACATCTTGTAACTTAAACGATCCCGATGCAATCCAGTAGAATGGAAATATAAAGAATATAGTTAATCCAATCAATATTATCATAGATACTATTTTAAAAATACTAATACTTTTCATCCTAAATCCTCCTAATCATTGTCTGTAGATAGAAACTTGAATTGTAAGATAGAAATTATTCCAATAATTACCGCAAGGATAATACCCATCGCACTAGCTACACCATGATTTCCGTTTTTAATTGCTGCTTCATATACTAAATACATAATTGTACTTGTTCCGTAGTTCGGTCCCCCAGCTGTTAATAACTGAATTAAGGCGAAAATTTGGAACGAGTTAATTGTTGTTACAACTACAATATATAATGTTGTTGGCTTAATAAGTGGCCAAGTAATTTTTGTAAATACTTGCCATTTTGTTGCTCCGTCAATTTCAGATGCTTCTAATAATTCTTTTGGTACGTTACCTAAAGCAGCAACATAAAGAATTATCGGTTGACCTAACGAAGTAGTAATAAGAATCGTAATAATAGCATATAATGCTGTTTTTGGATTCCCTAACCAATCGACATTTTCATTAATTATGTGCATAGACTTAAACACATAGTTTAAAATTCCATATTCTGGATGATAAATCCAAGCCCAAACCACTGTAACAGATACTACAGAAGAAATAGCTGGGATATAGAATACTCCACGGAAGAATGATCTTACTACAGCACTCTTATTATAAATTGTTACCGCAACAAATATTGAAACTAATACAACTATCGGTACTGCAACTACAGTTACGACAACTGTATTAATAAGAGATTTCATAAAGGGTTCGTGGATTGTTGCTCCATTTCCACTAAATAATAAATCTGAATAATGTTTTAATCCTACAAATACTGGATTTTTTTCTTAGCAAAACTATATAATGATAACTGAAGTCCACGTAACATCGGGACCAAAACAAATGTTATAAAAAATACACTAACCGGCAAAATAAATAAATATGCACTAAAGTCTATTTTTTTCTTTTCTTAGTAGTCTTCATAGCTCCTCCTAAAAAGTTATTATTTTTATCTTAAAAAGGGATAGAAGCAACTCTATCCCTTTATACGTCAAATTACAATGCTTCTTTTATTGTTTTATTTGCATCTTCAACAAATTTATCTAATCCTTCTTTAGGTGAAGTTTTTCCGTTTAATACACCTTGAACCATATTGAACCAAAGTGGTCTCATTTTAGCAAATCCAGGAATTGTGTTATAGTATGTTCCATATTGACTTGTTAGACCTTCTGCGAATTTAAGTTCTTCTGAATCATATAATCCTGTTTCACCTTTTTTAGCTGAGAAGTTACCAGATGCTAATAGAGTACGTTTACCCCAATCTTTATCATTTACCATGAAGTCAACGAATTTTTTAGCTGCTGCTGCTTTATCTACATCACCATTATCAAAGATAGCTGGTCCAGCTACTAAATAGTCATATTTAGCTTTTCCACCATTGTTAGGGAACGGTAAGAATTTATAGTTAAATCCTGATGCATGTGATGCTGCGATACCTGGTGAGAATAAGATTGTAGTTGCTGCACGTCCTGATTTGAATGCTTCTAGAGCATCTTTAGCTTCTAAGGCAACACCTTGACCTAATAAACCTTCATCATATGCTTTTTTAACCCACTCTAAACCTTTAACACCGTTAGCGTCGTTAATAATATATTTGCTATTTGCATCATCTGTAATCCAAGAGTTGTATAAGTTTGCTACAAATGCTCTTGGCCCTTGGTCTCCTGCTTGTGATTTAGTATAGAATAAAGCTGGAGTGATGTTTGAATCTTTTTGTTTAACTGCTTTTAAGAATTTTTCATATTCTTCAACTGTCCAACTTCTATCTTGTTTGTTAAGAGGTAGAAGATCTGTTACTCCTAATTTATCAGTTAAGTCTTTGTTTACACCCATTAAGAATGGTGCTACCCCTTGTGGATACATGTAAAGTTTGTCTTTGTAACTAGAAGCTTTAACTGCTGCTTCACTTAATTTTGATTTATCGACATCATCTAATGGAACTAATAAATCTTTCGCTGCCCAAGCAATTACACGACCTGGTGCATCGTAAATTACGTCTGGAGCAGTTTTTGATTGAATAGCTGTTTCTATTTTAGCTGGTCCATCTGTAAATTCTATTTTTTGATAATTTACTTTAATATTTGGATTTTTCGCTTCGAAAGCTTTAATTAAAGCTGCATCAAAATCCTCAGTTTTCTTAAATTCTTTATCTTTAGTGAATTGTGGGAAATCCCAATAAGTAATTTCTACTTTTTTGTTCGGATCGGCTTGTTTTTCTTCTTCTTTTACCACCCACACACCCTGTTAAAACAAGTGCAGTTGTTGCTGCTACAGCAAGCAGCTTATTTATTTTTCTCATAATATGAGCCTCCTTATTATTTTATGTTTTTAAAAATTTGACGTCTTATTTAAACTAATCTAAAATACTAAGCTCAGTATCTACATCAAAGAAATGAGCTCTATTCATATCTAGCGCAAAAGTTAATTCATCACCCATTTTAATATTTTTGTCTTGAGTGTACAATTGCTTTTGATATTTTCTCCATTTAAATCAGTATGAACGATATATTCAGAACCTAATAACTCAGCCACAATTACTTTTGAAGTAATTTTAGCATGTGAATAAGTTTCTAATACTAAAGGGTCATTTGATATATTTTCAGGTCGAATTCCTAAAACAACTTCTTTCCCTTCGTATCCTAATTCTTTTAATTTTTCATAATATCCAACAGGAATCTCAATATTCCCACCATCTTTTGTAACAAAGTTACCTTCTACAACTTTTCCTCTCATGAAGTTCATAGTTGGTGCTCCGATAAATCCAGCTACAAAAAGATTTTCAGGATGATCATAAATATCTTTTGGACTTCCTACTTGTTGAACTACACCTTTTTTCATTACAACAATTCTGTCAGCCATTGTCATAGCTTCAGTTTGATCGTGTGTTACATAGATTGTAGTTGCACCTAAAGTATTATGAATTTTAATGATTTCCGCTCTCATATTACTTCTTAGTTTAGCATCTAAGTTAGATAGAGGTTCATCCATAAGGAAAACCTTAGGACTTCTAACTATTGCTCTTCCTAATGCAACCCTTTGTCTTTGACCTCCAGAAAGTGCTTTAGGTTTTCTATCTAAAAGTTCTTCTAGTCCTAAAATCTTTGCTGCTTCTTCTACTTTGGCCTTAATTTCATCTTTTGGAACTTTTCTTAATTTTAAAGCGAATGCCATATTATCAAATACTGTCATATGTGGATACAATGCATAACTTTGGAATACCATTGCGATATCTCTATCTTTAGGTTCAACATCATTAACTAATCTATCCCCTATATAAAATTCTCCTTCAGTTATATCTTCTAGACCAGCAATCATTCTAAGTGTTGTAGATTTTCCACATCCAGATGGTCCAACAAAAACTACGAATTCCTTTATCGGCTACTTCTAAATTAAAAATCTGTTACTGCACAGAAACCATTATCATATTTTTTTATAAATATTTTTTTAATGATAAACTTGCCATATTAGCCTCCTGTTAATTTAATATTTATCTTTTCTTTAAAAATAGTATCACATATGAAACCGCTTTGTAAAGATTTTTGTTCGTTAATTTAATGTTGTAACTTTCAAAATAATCCATTATATTTTCATTTAAACAATAATCAAACTGTATATCAACAAAACATGGATAACACAAATAAAAAAGAACATTTATAAGAGAAAAACAAACATTTGTTCAGTTGTTTTTTTATTATATTTATTTAATCATTTATATACTAAATTTAACACATTAACACTAATATGAATTTTAATACCTTTTTAAAAATATCTAAATTTACCTATTTTCATTTTTTAAATTACCTTTTAGTTTATAATACAATATTGCAATCGTTTTACATTCTTATATTTTTACATTTGACTAGGCAGATACTGAATTTATTTCATTTAATATATTGCAAATATGCCTTAATATTTTTTATATTTCCATAAGTAAAAATATAATTATTTAAATAAAAAAGCAAGAGCCTTTAGCTCTTGCTTCTTTTAAAATATTCTAATTAGCGTTTGATGTTATAGAATGCTTGAATACCTGGGTATACAGCTGTAGCATCTAATTCATCTTCAATACGTAATAATTGGTTGTATTTAGCAATACGGTCTGTACGGCTAAGAGAACCTGTTTTAATTTGTCCAGCGTTAGTTGCAACTGCGATATCTGAGATTGTAGAATCTTCAGTTTCTCCAGAACGGTGAGAAACTACAGCTGTGTAACGAGCACGTTTAGCCATTTCAATAGCGTTTAGAGTTTCAGTTAAAGTACCGATTTGGTTAACTTTAATTAGGATTGAGTTACCAACACCTTGTTCGATACCTTGTGATAATTTTTTAGTGTTAGTTACGAATAAATCGTCTCCTACTAATTGCACACGGTTACCGATACGGTCTGTAAGTAATTTCCATCCTTCCCAGTCGTTTTCATCCATACCATCTTCGATAGTGATGATTGGGTATTTGTTTACTAATTCTTCTAAGTAATCAACTTGTTGTGCTGAAGTACGAACTGCTCCACCTTCACCTTCGAATTTAGCGTAGTTGTATACTCCGTTTTCGTAGAATTCAGAAGACGCACAGTCAAATCCTAAGAATACATCTTTACCTGGTTCTAATCCAGCAGCTTTAATCGCAGCTAGGATAGTTTCAACAGCATCTTCAGTTCCTTCGAATGTTGGAGCAAATCCACCTTCATCACCTACTGCAGTTGATAAACCACGGTTGTGTAATAATTTAGCTAAGTTGTGGAATACTTCAGCTCCCCAACGTAAAGCTTCTTTGAATGTAGGAGCACCTACAGGTAAGATCATGAACTCTTGGAATGCGATTGGAGCATCTGAGTGAGATCCACCGTTTACGATGTTCATCATTGGAGTTGGTAATTCTTTAGAGTTAGTTCCTCCTAAGTATCTGTATAGAGGTACTCCTAAAGAATCAGCTGCAGCGTGAGCTACTGCTAAAGATACACCTAAGATAGCATTAGCTCCTAGACGTCCTTTGTTTTCAGTTCCATCTAATTCGATCATAGCGTAGTCAATTCCTACTTGATCAAATACGTCGAATTTACCTTCTAATAAAGGTGCGATTTCTTCATTAACGTTAGTTACAGCTTTAGTTACACCTTTACCTAGGTAACGTCCTTTGTCTCCATCACGTAATTCAACTGCTTCGTATTGTCCAGTTGAAGCTCCTGATGGTACTAATGCACGTCCAAATGCTCCTGATTCAGTTGTTACTTCAACTTCTACAGTTGGGTTACCACGTGAATCTAAAACTTCTCTTGCATATACTTCTGCGATAATATCAAATGTTTTTGCTAACATTAACTTTTCTCCTTGTTGTTTAAATTTATAATTCTATTATACTATAATTTATTTATTTTTGCTAAAATTAAGCTAATTTTCCACCTTCTAGAAGTGCTAAGAATGATTCAGCTTCTAGAGATGCTCCACCTACTAATGCACCATCAACATCTGGGCATGATAGGTATTCTTTAACATTTTCAGGTTTAACTGATCCACCGTATTGAATACGAACTTTTTCAGAAACTTCTTTACCGTATAATCCTTCAACTACATCACGAACTGCTTTACACATTTTTTGTGCATCTTCTTTTGTAGCAGATTTACCAGTTCCGATAGCCCAGATTGGTTCATAAGCGATTACTGATGAAGCTACTTGTTCAGCTGTTAAGTCAGCTAAAGCACCTTTTACTTGAGATCCTACGAACTCAGCTGCTTTTCCTGCTTCGTATGTTTCAAGACTTTCTCCACAGCAGATGATTGGTAATAATCCATTAGCAAAGATAGCTTTTGCTTTTTTATTAATATCTTCATCTGTTTCGTGGAAGTAATCACGACGTTCAGAGTGACCGATTACTACATAGTTTACTCCCATTTCAGATAATACTTTAGGTGAAGTTTCACCTGTGTAAGCTCCTGAATTTTCAAAGTAACAGTTTTGAGCTGCAACTTTTAATCCTGTTCCTTCTGCTGCACTAAGTACTGCACTTAAATCTACAGATGGAGCTGCAATTCCTGCTTCTACTTTATCTGATGATGGTAATTTTCCAGCAAGAGCTTCAACAAACGCTTTAGCTTCTTGTGGGTTTTTGTTCATTTTCCAGTTTCCTGCGATAAATGGTAATCTTGACATGATGTTACTCTCCTTGAGTTTTAAAATTATTTATTAGATAATGAATCAATTCCTGGTAATACTTTTCCTTCTAGATATTCTAGAGATGCTCCACCACCTGTTGAGATGTGTGAGAATTTCTCAGCATATCCTAAAGAAATTGCTGCTGTAGCACTATCTCCACCACCGATAATAGTAGTAGCACCTTCTAAGTTTGCGATAGCTTCACAAACACCAATTGTACCTTTTAGCAAAGTTAGGGCATTTCAAATACACCCATAGGTCCATTCCAAATTACTGTTTTTGCACCTTCAAGAGTTTTCTTGAATAATTCAACTGATTTTGGTCCGATGTCTAATCCTTCTTCATCAGGTTGGATATCACCTTGTGCTACACGACTTGGTGCATCGTTAGAGAATTCTTTAGCTACTACTGTATCGATTGGTAATACTAATTTTTCTCCAGCTTTGGCCATTAGTTCACGAGCATATTCAACTTTATCATTTTCACAAAGTGAAATTCCGATTTCTTTTACCTTGTGCTTTCATGAAAGTATAAGCCATACCTCCACCAATAATTACTTTGTCAGCTTTTTCTAATAAGTTTTCAATAACTGCAATTTTATCAGAAACTTTTGCTCCACCTAAGATTGCAACAAGAGGTCTTTCTGGGTTATCAACTGCTCCTCCGATAAATTTGATTTCTTTATCAACTAAGAATCCTGAAGCAGAGTTCCCTTCACCAATGTTAGATGCAATACCTACGTTTGAAGCATGTGCACGGTGAGCTGTTCCGAATGCATCGTTTACGAATACATCCCCTAGAGAAGCCCAATATTTAGCAAGTTCTGGATCATTTTTAGATTCTTTTTTACCTTCAACGTCTTCGAAACGAGTGTTTTCAAACATTAAGATTTCTCCATCTTTTAATCCTTTAACCGCTTCTTCTAATTCAGCTCCACGAGTTTCAGCTACGAATTTTACTTCTTTACCTAATAATTCTGATAATCTAACAGCTACTGGCGCTAAGCTTTTAGATGCTTTATCAGCTTCTTCTTTAACACGTCCTAAGTGTGAGAAAGCAACTACCTTAGCACCTTGATTTAAAGCATACTCAATTGTTGGTAATGCAGCAGTAATACGATTATCGTTTGTAATTTCACCATCTTTTAAAGGCACGTTGAAATCAACACGCATTAAGACAGTTTTCCCTTGTAAATTACCTAAGTCTTTAATAGATTTCTTCATGGAAAGCTCCTTTTATTTATATTTTAGAATATATGAGACAAGATATAAGTCGAAATTGACTTATATCTTATCTATTCTTCTATTACCTATTATAGATTATTTAATTAATCCTGCAAAGTATTTTAATGTTCTTACTAATTGAGATGTGTAAGACATTTCGTTGTCATACCAAGAAACAACTTTAACTAATTGTTTGTCTCCAACTGTTAATACTTTTGTTTGAGTTGCATCGAATAATGATCCGTAAGAAATACCTACGATATCAGAAGATACGATTGGGTCAACGTTGTATCCGAATGATTCGTTAGAAGCAGCTTCCATAGCAGCGTTAACTTCTTCAGCTGTAACAGTTTTTTCTACTACTGCTACTAATTCAGTTAATGAACCTGTTGGTACTGGTACACGTTGTGCAGCTCCATCTAATTTTCCGTTTAATTCTGGAATTACTAATCCGATTGCTTTAGCAGCACCAGTTGTGTTAGGTACGATGTTTACAGCTGCTGCACGAGCACGACGTAAGTCTCCACCACGGTGAGGAGCGTCAAGTGTGTTTTGGTCTCCAGTGTATCCGTGAATTGTAGTCATTAATCCTTCAACTACTGTAAAGTTATCGTGTAAAGCTTTAGCCATTGGAGCTAAACAGTTAGTTGTACAAGAAGCACCTGAAATAACTGTTTCTGTTCCGTCTAGAGTTTCGTGGTTTACGTTGTAAACGATAGTTTTAACGTCGTTTCCACCTGGAGCTGAGATAACAACTTTTTTAGCTCCTGCTTGAATGTGAGCTTCAGCTTTTTCTTTAGAAGTGAAGAATCCAGTACATTCTAATACTACATCGATTCCTAATTCTCCCCATGGTAATTCAGTTGGGTTAGGGTTAGCGAATGCTTTGATTTCTTTTCCGTTTACTACTAAGCTTCCTTCAGCTGCTGATACTTCTCCGTCGAAACGACCTTGAGTTGTATCATATTTTAATAAGTGAACTAGTTGGTTAACTGGTGTTAAGTCGTTAATCGCTACTACTTCAATTCCTTCTACGTTTTGGATTCTTCTTAAAGCAAGACGTCCGATACGTCCAAATCCGTTAATTGCTACTTTTACTGTCATTTTTTTAGTTCCTCCTAAAAATTTTTTTATTAACTTTTTATTATTTTTGCAAATAGCCTCGTCAATAATTAATGTCGCGTTCGCTGGTTTTAGTATTTAAATAACTATATACTGCATCAGCTTTTTTTTCTTCTCCACCAACTATCGTAAAGACATTATCAATGCCATCAACATCTTTAAAAACTCATACCCTATAGTAGAGGTTTTAAATATTTCACTGCCGTTCTCATCGAAATAACTTCCAAATGATTCACAAACAGCATTTTTTTCTTCCAATACTTTCAAAATATCTTTAGAAGATTTTCTTCTATTCGCCATCTCAAAAGCATTCCCTATACTATGGATAATTATCGATGTTTTACCTATAACATCTAGAGCATTTTTTACGACTGGTTCTTTTTACAAGTTCTTCTAATGCTTTTTGTCCTATATTATCTGGTGCATGTAATAGTTGATAATTATGTCCAGAGTTTTTTTAGCCATCTTAGAGGCTATATCATTTGCTTGATATTCTGTATTTACTACAGATAGTCCTCCTCTTATTGGCGTTATAGTAACATCTTTTCCATAACCAAATGTTTCATTAGCTCTGCCGGCTATGTAGTACATCGTACTACCACCACTGACTCAATTACGCATTCTTTAGTTATCTTAGCATTAACCTTATCCAAGAGTAAGTTAGTCATTTCTCTCTAGTGGCCTCATTATTTATAAAGTCACCCGCTACAATATGAACTTGTTTTATCGAAAAATGATTTTTTATAAAACTTCTTTCCTTAGCAAAAGCATCATTTATAACTGATTCTTTTATCTCCAGTAGAAGCTCTTCTCCTTTTTCCGTAAGACTCATTCCAGTAGCTTTCTTAGTTATTAACCCTAACTTGGATAAAACTTCACATTCCGTACGTAATTGTCTTTCCGTCATATTTATAAAGTTCAACAATGTTTTTTTCTTCCTACTGGTTGATTAACTTTTATCGCAATAAGTAATTCATACCTATTACTAAACTTCATAAACATATCAGGTACAAGTCTACTTTTGCATATGTAACAAATGTAAAATATCCATCTTATGTTTCCCTGTTTATTCGAAAGTTTATCTATGGACACTCCCTGTCCAGTTAGGTCGTTTTTCGACCAGCTTATTCCAAAAATAAACTTTCTGATTAAAAATTATATCAAAGACCCTATATAAAAATCAAGTCTTTTAAATAAATTTTAATCAAAAAAATTCATCTTATTTTAATATCGCTAATAATTCAATTAGAATAATGAAAATAAAAATACGAAAAATCATTTCATATTCTTTATAATCGACTGGTAAATTAGAAATATATTGACTAGGGTAGTTGACCTCTATATCTTTTTCAGATTTTTCTACATTTAAGTTATCAAAATTATATCTAACTAGCAACTCATTCAGTTCTTTATCGCTATAGTAGAATATTTTTTTCACTTTTGAAGAAAATAGACTATCAGCTAGAGTAACATTTTCTATAACTGATAAAACAGATAATAAATCACGTTGTCCATTTTTGAATTCCTACTATAACTCCATACAACTTTTTGTAATAACAGTCTAGGAATTTTTGTATTTTAATTCTAATACTTCAAAATCAATTGTTTCGATTTTTTTCTTAGTTTTTGATTTCTCTGCCTTCTTTGTATTACTTACTTTTTCCACCGTCTTTTTCTACAAAAACTACATATTTATCTGCTATTTCAATTATTTCTTTTTTTATCAAACTCAATTTCTTCATTTAAATTTTCTAGCGTTTTTCTCTGATCTAATTTTTGGTATGGTCGTTTAAATTTATTATCCTCTAATAGATAAAAATCCTCTATACGACTTATGATATTTAAATTTCAACTCTACACCTCTTTCCTAATTTTAATCATTTAATATACTACCATAATTATAAAAATATTCAACCTTCTTCATATTTCAATAACTTCACAAATTATTTCTAAAAAAATAATTTTTTTAAATTATCAAAATCCACTCCTACTTCTAATAAAACTAATAACTTAATTCTAGCTTTCTGTCCACTAAGTCCTGTTGTAAAAATAACTCCATCTTGTTGAAATCTCTTACCGCCACCTTCGTAATCATATACATCTTGAGTAACACCATTAAATGCACGGGAAACAAATACTACTGGTATTCTCTTCTTAATACATTCTCTTATCGCTGGAACAGTCTTTGGCGGTAAATTACCAGCACCCAGAGCTTCTATTACCAATCCATCAGCTCCAATATTTGCGACTGCATTAATAAGCTCATCTCCCATACCAGCATACGCCTTTAATAAGTACACTTTCTTACCAAAAAACATTTTACATCGTAATGTTCTTCATTTATTAATTTTTGAAAATAAATTACACTATTTTTAGATACTAACCCTATAGGTCCAAAAGTTGGTGTTTGGAAAGTCGCTACATTTGTAGTATGCGTTTTAGTAACATAGGTAGCTGTATGCACCTCATCATTCATTACTACTAATACACCTTTATCACAACTTTCATCACTAACAGCAACTACTAAAGAACTTCTTAGATTAGCAAGTCCATCCGCTCCTATTTCATTACTAGAACGCATCGCACCTGTAACCACTACTGGAATATTTATATCTAAAGTTAATTCTAAATAATATGCAGTTTCTTCAAGAGTATCAGTCCCATGCGTAACTACTACACCATCATACCCTTGTGTTACTGCTTCTAGTATCCTATTCTTTATCCCTAACATTTCATGTTCTGTTATCTGAGGAGAAGCAAGATGATATAAATCTTCAACTACTAAATCTCCTAGATAAGAAAACATACTCCCTCCAACACCTATTGGATTTTTATCTGTAGGCGAAACTTTACCAGTTGTCTGATCTTCACTCATAGAGATTGTTCCACCTGTATTCAAGATTAATATTTTCTTCAACTCACTAGCCCCTTTCTATTTTCTCAGATTATCGTATCCATTTACGACTAAATCAACTTTACCGTTACTTGGATTTATTACTAAACCATGTACAGGGACGTCTTTTGGTATTAATGGATGATTCATAATCATATTAACATCATGCCCAACACTTTCTTCAACATCGTCAAAACCATGTAGCCAAGTATTTAAATCAAGTCCAGAGTATTGAAGAATATCAATAGTTTCTTTTCCAACACCTCTATCTCGCATTTTTTCCATAATTAGATTAGTATCAATATTTTGCATACCACAGTCATGATGCCCCATAACTATAATCTCATCTGCTTTTAGCATATATACTGCTATTATCAAACTTCTCATAATCGATCCAAAAGGATGAGTTAATATAGCACCTGCATTTTTCACAACTTTAACATCTCCTGAAGATAGATTCAAAGACTTTGTTGCAAGTTCAACTAACCTTGTATCCATACACGTAAACATTACTACTCTCTTGGCTGGATATTTATCTTCTGTTTTATATTTTTCATACTCTTCAAATTTAACAAAAATACTCATTGTATTCTAACATTGAATCTAACAGTCTCATATCTTAACTCCTTTTGAAAATCATCATTTAAATTTTTTATATTTTCATTATACTATACTTCATGATTAACGTAAACTTTCCTAACTAGCAATCCTTTTTAAAGAACACCTAAATTATAAAAAGATGTATTGCATGACATAAAGTCTTACAATACATCTAAATAATTATTTAACCCAATCTACTAGATTATCAGCTTCTTTTGGACCTTTTGAACCTTGTTCATATGTGTATAATGGAGAACCTTGTTCTTCGTACTTAGCTATAAGTTTATTAACAAATGTCCAAGACTCAACTATTTGATTCCATTGAGAGAATAATGCTCTATCTTCTAAAACAAGCATCTAGTAATCTCTCGTAAGCTTCAGGTGTATTTATTATGTTTTCTAGTATACAACTTTGACAGAAGTCTAACGAGATTGGTTGTAATTCTTGTTCTGTACCTGGTTTTTTTAGCATTAAATTGGAAATACACACCTTCTTCAGGTTGAATTTTTATTATTAATACATTTCCTGGAGAAGTTCCTACAGATTTAAATTGAACAACTACTTGAGTTTCTCGTTTTTCTAGTTTCTTACCAGTTCTTATAAAGAATGGTACACCTTCCCAACGTTCATTATCTATAAATAATTTAAGCGCTGCATAAGTTTCTGTTTTAGAATCAGCAGGAATATTTTGTTCTTGTAGATATCCTTCATATTGCCCCATTACTAAACTTTCATGAACATCTTCAATCGGTTTAAGCGCAGAAAGAAGATTGTATTGACTCTCGTGAATACCACGACTTCCCTCTTCTTTTGGTTCTTCCATAGCTACTAATGATAGAACCTGTAATAGGTGATTTTGAACCATATCTTTTAAAAGCACCACTCTTATCATAGTAACTAGCCCTAGTTCCAACACCTACAGTTTCTGCAGCAGTAATTTGAACATTTTCGATAAAATCTTTATTCCAGATGCCTTTGAAGATGATATTTTCAAAACGTAAAGATAAAATATTTTGAATCATCTCTTTACCTAGGTAATGGTCAATATGATAAATTTCATCTTGATTAAAGAATTTAGCAAGCTCATCATTTAGTATCCCAGCTTTTTCTAAATCTTCTCCAAATGGTTTTTCAATAATAACTTTCGCATTATTTTCTGAGCAATATTTTTAGACCATTTGTAATAGTTATGAAGAATGATGGAGCCACCGCGAAGTAGTAAACATGATTTTGTATATCTTGTTCAGAATAAAATGCTTGTAACATCTCATAGTCATCTTCATTTGTCATATCCATTTTGAAATAGATAATTTTTAGCATATGCATCAAATTGTTCATCGTCGAATTTAGTACGTGCATACTCTTTTACCCACGTATGAGCAATATCTATATTCTGACTGCGTATAAGCTCTACGACCAATCACAACTATCTTAAAATCATCAGCTAATTTCCCTAATACATTTAAGTTATATAATGCAGGTAACAGTTTTCTATATGTAAGATCCCCTGTTCCTCCAAAAAGTGTTATTGCTGTTTTATTTTTCATTGTTTCCAACCCAGTCATAGTGATAATTTCCTTCTTTATCTGTTCTTTCGAAAGTGTGTGCTCCAAAATAGTCACGTTGCGCTTGAATTAAGTTAGCACCACTTTCTGCTGTAGTGTAGATATCTAAGTAAGAAACTGCAGAAGTCATAGCACTTAGTGGTAATCTATTAGAAATTGCTAAAACAGCAACTTCACGTAAGCTATCTTGTCTTGTTTCAATAACTTCTTTAAAGAATGGATCAAAGATTAAGTTTTTCTAATTTTGGATTATTTTGGTATGCTTCGATAATATTTTTGTAAAATTTTCGCTTGAATAATACATCCACCACGGAAAAATTTTAGCAATTTGTGAATAATCAAATGTCCAGTTATATTCTTTCTCAGCGACTTGTAATAATTTTGAATCCTTGTGCATAAGATACAATTTTTGAAATAAATAAAGCATCTTTTACAATATTTTTTTAGTCGTTCTTTATCTTCAACTACTGCATAAGGTTTACGAGCAAATTCTTTTTCAGCGCGAACACGTTCTTCTTTAAGATTTGACATATATCTTCCATTTAACGCAGCTGTAATAACTGATACATCAATTCCTAAATCAATAGCTTGTTCATTAGTCCATTTCCCAGTACCTTTTGTTGAGATTTATCTAAGATTTTATCTACTAAGTAGCTTCCATCTTCTTCTTTTTACTTTGAAGATGTTTGCTGTAATTTCAATTAGATAAGATTCTAATTCACCTTTATTCCATTCTTCAAATGTTTTTTGTAATTCTTCATTTGAGAAACCTCCTAAGTGTTTAAGCACTTTGTAAGCCTCTGAAATTAGTTGCATATCTCCATATTCGATACCATTGTGAACCATTTTCACATAATGACCTGCTCCACCAGTTGAAGTATAACTACAACAAGGAACACCATTAACTTTAGCCTCAATAGCTTCTAAAATAGGACGAATTTCTTCGTAAGCTTTTTCATCACCACCAGGCATTAAAGCAGGACCGAATCTAGCACCTTCTTCTCCTCCAGATACACCAACTCCAAAGTAGTTAATTCCTTTTTCTAATAATGATCATATCTTCTTTGAGTATCTTTAAAGAATGAGTTTCCTCCATCAATAATGATATCTCCTTTATCAAGAAGTGGTGTTAATTGTTCAATTAGGCTATCTACAGCAAACCCTGCTTTAACCATTAAGACAATTTTTCTTGGTTTTTCTAGTCCATCGACTAATTCTTGTAATGAATATCTCCCTGTTACATTTTTGTGTGGGTGCTCTTCTAGCATTTTATCTACAACAGATGTTGTTCTATTAAATACTGCAACTTTAAAACCATTATCTGCAATATTTAATGCAAGATTACTTCCCATTACTGATAAACCGATAACTCTGATATTTTTGTTTCATTAATGAACCTCCTAATGTTTTCTTACCTAAGATTATACCACTAAATACATTGCTAATGGAAATATTTTTGCTTGAAAAATTTTTTTACTATTATTTTCTTTAGTTACTTAATGCATTAAAATTTAATATTTTAGAAAAAAACTGTATCAAGTACAATAATAACAATGTTATTATCTAATAATCTTTCACTTTTTATGTATGCGCTTTATTTGATATGTTACAGGAAATAAAAATAATTTAATTCTTTTTACCATTTTTAAATTATTCATTTCTTCTATTTAAAATTATATATAACTTTTTGTAAAAATGCATAGATAAAAGTTTAAATACATAAATATATATCAAAAATACAAACAAACTACTTGATTTATATTTTTCATAAGATACAATGTTAATACAGTAATGATAACGTTTACTTATAAGAAAAAAACAGAAAAAGGAGAATTAACTATGAGTGAAGTTAAAGTTTTTAAAAATTTTATTAACGGGGAATTCAAAGAAAATACAAATTACGATTATATAAACGTACTAAATCCATCTACAGAAGAAGTTATCGCGAAAATCCCTTCTTCTTCAGAAGCAGATGTAGACCGCGCAATTGATGTAGCAGAAGTGGCTCAACGTGATTGGGAAAAATTACCTGCAATTCAAAGAGGTGCATATCTTAGAAAAATTGCTGAACGTATCCGCGAACGTGAGCCAGAAATTACACAAACTATTGTTAATGAAGGTGGTAAAACTTTCGATTTAGCAAAAGTTGAAGTATTATTCACAGCTGATTACTTAGATTATATGGCTGAATGGGCTAGAAGATATGAAGGGGAAATTATTCAAAGTGATAGACAAGATGAGCACATCTTCTTATTCAAACGCCCTCACGGAGTAACTACTGGTATTTTACCTTGGAACTTCCCATTCTTCTTAATCGCTAGAAAAGCGGCACCAGCATTACTTACTGGTAATACAATTGTATTGAAACCAAGTCAATTAACTCCAATAAATGCCGATATTTTTGCTGAAATCTGCGTAGAAGTTGGTCTTCCAAAAGGTATCCTTAATATTATTCACGGACGTGGATCTGTTGTAGGAAATAGATTAGCTTCTAACCCTAAAGTTGGCTTAGTAAGTTTAACAGGTAGCTTAACAGCTGGACAAGAAGTTATGAGAGCTCCTGCCGAAAACATCACTAATGTTTCTTTAGAACTTGGAGGAAAAGCCCCAGCTATCGTATTTAAAGACGCAGATTTAAATCTTGCTGCAAAAGCAATTGTAGCATCTCGTGTAATTAACTCAGGACAAGTTTGTAACTGTGCAGAAAGAGTATACGTTCATGAAGATGTTAAAGATGAATTCGAAAAAATCTTATTCGCTGAACTTGATAAAGTTAAATTCGGTGACCCTAACAAAGAAGGTGGTTTAGATTATGGTCCACTTATCGAAAAACGTGCTGTAGACGCTGTTGCAGAAAAAGTTGCTTATGCAGTAAAACAAGGTGCGACTCTATCATATGGTGGAACTCGTGATGAAAATCAAGTAGGATATTTCTTTGGACCAACTGTTTTAACAGATGTAACTAACGAAATGAAAATTATGAAAGAAGAAACATTCGGACCTGTAATCCCAGTAGCAACATTCAAAACTTTAGAAGAAGTATTAGAATATGCAAATGATTCAGAATATGGATTAACTTCATCAGTTTACACTACTAACCTAAATACTGCATTCAAAGCTGTAAATGGTCTGAAATTTGGAGAAACATACATCAACCGTGAAAACTTCGAAGCTATGCAAGGATTCACGCTGGACGTCGTAAATCTGGTATCGGTGGAGCTGACGGTAAACATGGTTTAGAAGAATACCTAACTACTCAAGTTGTTTACATGCAATTAGATAATGAATAATCTATAAAAAAATACTAATCAACAATCTAATAAATCATCATACTCAAGTATATATTTGAATATGGTGATTTATTTTATTATACGATTATTCTTTGCTCCTACCTCCTTATTCCCCATACAGAGAAACAAATTAAAGTTTTCAAAAATTATTGACAAATTTTTCAGATAAATGTTAAGATTCTAATTACAATTAATAAAGGAGCTACTCAATAATGAAAAACTAAAAATTTTAACTAGTAAAAAGAGAATACTTTTTTTCGTGCCATTTTAGCGACACTTATATCTCATAGCATTGTAGATATAAGTGCAACGATGTCTACAATGGCTAGTTAAACATGTTTTTAGGCCATTGGTAAAAAATACTAAATGGCCTTTGAGTATAGTATTATATATTTTAAAAGCTATTTAGTATTTTCTAAATAGCTTTTATTTATTTTCAATTAACAGGAGGAGAAATTTTTATGTCAGAAAATTCAAAATGGAGTTCTAAAATAGGTTTCATACTTGCTTCAGCGGGATCTGCGATAGGTCTTGAGCTGTATGGAAATTCCCATATATGACAGCGACAAATGGTGGAGGTGGATTCTTACTAGTCTTCCTTATCTTCACTCTTTTTAATTGGACTACCACTACTTCTGCTGAATTTGTACTTGGTCGTGGTGCTGGAGTTTCAGCCATTAGAACTTTTGGTAAACTAGGAAAAACAAAAATTATAATATTATTGGTTATATCAGTGGATTCGCCCTATTCATCTTACTATCATTCTATAGTGTTATAGGTGGATGGATTTTAGTATACTTAGGTATTTCAGTTACCGATGCTCTTGGGCTTCATGCTACTGGCGATCAGCGCCTCTATTCACGAGTGTTATCTCAAATACTTGGATTGCATTAGAGCTCAGGCCTTATTCATCTTATTGAATATTCTTATAGTATCTCGTGGTGTTCAAAAAGGTATTGAAAAAGCATCAAAAATTATGATGCCACTATTATTCATTATATTCTTAGTAATTATCGCAAGATCATTAACATTACCAAATGCAATGGCTGGAGTTACTTACTTCCTAAAACCTGATTTTTCTAAAATCACTAGTTCTGGTATTTTATTCGCACTTGGTCAATCGTTCTTCGCACTTTCTATCGGGGTTACGGCTATGTTAACTTATGCATCATACCTTGATAGAAGAACTAACCTGGTTCAATCAGGTATTTCGGTTGTATTAATGAACATTGCCGTTTCTATAATGGCAGGACTTGCAATCTTCCCAGCTATGAGTTCATTCGGAATGAAATCTGAAGGTGGGCCAAGTTTATTATTCATCGTATTACCACAATTATTCAACAATATGGCATTCGTGTAAAATTTTCTACATTCTATTCTTAATATTATTCTTATTCGCTACTATTACTTCATCTGTAGTTATGTTAGAAATCAATGTAGGAAATATTACTAACCAAAAATACTAACCGTACTAAATTCAGTGTAATCATCGGAATCTTAACTTTCATCGTTGGAATTCCTTCAGCTCTATCTTACGGTTCATTATCTGATACATTAATATTCGGAAAAACAGTTTTTCGATTTAATGGACTTCTTAGTATCTAATATACTTATGCCACTTGGTTGTCTTGCACTATCAATATTCACTGGATATGTACTAGACAAAAAGTTGCCAAGAACAATTACACATTAATGAGCATAACAAAACAAGCCTAGTATTATTCAGAACATGGTTATTCCTATTAAGATATATACTACCAGTTATTATTCTTATCGTTTGCTTAGCACTAATTTTTATAATATAATTTAAAAACTATTTGGAGTGATTCAAATAACGATTTCGTAGAAATCCCATCTGTTGAATCACTCTTATTTTTATAGCGTTTTAAATATTTTTTTATAAATAAACTATAATTATTGACATACGTTTTCAATAGTGCTATCATTAAGTCATGAATTAAATATTTCTTCGGGGTCAGGGTGTAATTCCCAACCGGCGGTGACTAGTTTTCTAGAAGTCCGTGAGCGCAAGTCTGATCTGGTGAGATTCCAGAACCGACAGTATAGTCTGGATGGGAGAAGAAATTATAGCATTAAGATAAATATATCTAATACTACTGATAATATACAACCTAGAATGTATTATAATTATACATTCAGTACTTTTTATCGAATAAAAACAAACCATCAATCCCGATTATTTGAATCATCAAATATTATCGGGTTTTTATTTTATAAAAGGAGTTGATACTATGCATGAATATTTTATGAATCTTGCTCTATTAGAGGCCAAACGTGGTACAAAATATACACATACCAATCCTCTAGTCGGTGCAATTATAGTAAAAGATAATAAAATTGTCGCAAGAGGTGCACACCTTCGTTACGGTTGTGAACATGCTGAAAAAAATGCTATTTCTACTTGTAAAACTCCTGAAAAAATATTTAATTCAACTCTATACGTCACATTAGAACCATGTAACCACAGAGGAAAACAACCCCCTTGTACAGAAGCCATATTGAAAATGGGCATCTCTAAAGTTGTTGTTGCTCAATTAGATCCTAACCCAATAGTTAGTGGTAAAGGAATTAAATTCTTACGTGATAATGGAATTGAAGTTATAACTGGTATCTTGGAAAAAGAAGCTTACAGTCTAAATTATGCTTATAATTTATTCCATACACAAAATAGACCATATGTAGTCTTAAAAACAAGCTACCAGTCTTGATGGAAAATTAGCCTTTACTAATGAAAGAACTCAAATAACAGGAAAAGAAGTGTACGACTTCGTCAGAAAAGAACGAGATAATTATCAAGCTATTCTTGTTGGGGCAAAAACTGTGTTAATAGATAATCCAAAATTAACTGGAGCCAACACTTCGTTATACCCACCAAAAAGAATAATATTAGATAAAGAAGGAACTATTTTTCAACATAAAGAACTAAATCTCTTTAAAGATGATTCTTCTGAAGTTATAGTTTTTTTCAAAACACAAAAATGAAGACTTACCTTCACATGTAACTATCGTTACACCTAACGAATTTACAATAAAAAGAAATTCTTACTGAAATTGCAAAACTTGGTATACAGTCAGTTTTACGTAGAAGATTGGCCCTTGTATCCACGATCATTCCTTGCTAGTGGCTATTGGGATGAAGTAATTTCATATTTCCCCTACACTCTTAGGAGGAAGAAATACTTCATCATTTAGTAGTGATAGGCCTACTAATGAAAAAATCACTTTACACGATATTAATGTAACAAAACTCGGTGAAGATATAAGTCTCAGGAAGGAAAGAAAGTCAATGTTTACAGGATTAATAAAAGAACAAGGGAAAATAGTAAAAAATTATAAAATCAAGTCACAGTATAAAATTAACAATGCAAGCAACTAAGAACTTATTGGAAACATATAAAATCGGTGATAGTATGGCTGTAAATGGTGTATGTTTAACGTGTGTTCAAAAAGTTCATCACAATTCACAGTTGATATTATGCCTGAGACTTATAAGAGAACAACATTTAAAGAGCTAAAAGTAAATGACTCTGTAAATCTTGAACCTGCAATGGGACACTCAGATAGATTCGAAGGACATATCGTTTCGGGTCACAGTGATGGATTAGCACAATTAGCAAAGAAGACAAAAAGATGAAAATGCTATTCTTCTAACTTTTGCTTATCCAAATAAATTCCAAGGAGAAATCATTAATCAAAGGCTCAATTACCATAAACGGAATAAGTTTAACAGTAGTAACTTGTGACAATAATAAATTTACAGTTTCGTTAATTCCACATACTGCAAAACATACAAATCTAGAAAAATTGAAAATTGGTGACAATGTAAATATTGAGACCGATATTCTAGCAAAAATACATAAAAGCTCAATTAAAAATTATTTGGAGGAAAGTTAAATGATTAATAATATAAGACAAGCAATCGAAGACCTAAAAGCTGGAAAATTAATTGTTCTTATCGATGATGACGACAGAGAAGCGGAAGGAGATTTAGTTGGATTAGCTGAACTAGTTACAGGTGAAAATGTAAACTTCATGACAAAATACGCCCGTGGTTTAATTTGCTCACCTGTTTCAACTGAAATAGCACAACGCTTGAATCTACACTCAATGCTAGATAAAAATACTGATTCGCATGAGACTGCATTTACAGTAAGTGTTGATTATAAAACATCAACTACAGGAATCTCTGCTTTTGAAAGAGCAACTACTATAAAAGAATTAGCAAATCCTAATTCGAGACCAGAAGATTTTAATAGACCTGGACACATGTTCCCTCTTATTGGGCGTGATGGTGGAATCAAAGTTCGTCGTGGTCACACAGAGGCTAGCCTAGATTTAGCAAGATTAGCTAATAGCACTGAAGCTTCGTACATCTGTGAAATTATGAATGAAGATGGTACTATGGCTAGAAGAGATGACTTGTATGAATTCGCTAAAAAATGGAATTTAACAGTTGTTGACTTAGATGAACTAACACGTTTTTTGTCATTTGAAGAAAGCGTTAAAGTAAAGCTTCCAACAGAATTTGGAGACTTTGATTTACAGCTGTTCGAAGATGAATTTAATAAAGAACATTTAATTATTAGCAAAGGAGATTTAACTTCTGAAGAACCTTTACTAATACGAGTTCACTCAGAATGTTTAACAGGGGATATATTCGCTTCTCATAGATGTGATTGCGGTGAACAATTACATGCGGCACTTCAAAAAATCTCAGAACTAGGTCGCGGTGCAGTTCTCTATTTAAGACAAGAAGGACGAGGAATCGGACTTAGAAATAAACTTCTTGCTTACCAATTGCAAGAACAAGGTGTAGATACTTACGATGCTAATGTGCAATTAGGTTTCGCTCCCGATGAGAGGGATTATAGTATTGCAGTAGATATATTAGATTACTTAGGAATAAAATCGGTAAACTACTTACTAACAATCCTGACAAAGTAGAACAACTAAGCTCTTTAGGAATAAAACATAGTTGACCGTGAACCAATTAAGATAAAAACCACATAAAGAAAACAAACACTATTTACAAACATAAGATTTAATCACTTTTTAGATATATATGAGAATATTATTATGACAACATTTGAAGGAAAATTTATAGGTAAAGATATTAAAGTAGCAATCGTAGTAGCACGTTTTAACGAGTTCATCATCTAAATTATTAGGTGGAGCTAAAGATACAGTAGTAGAAATGAAGTAAAAAGAAGAAAACATCGATGTATACTGGGTTCCAGGAGCATTCGAAATTCCATTTATTACTAAAAATTAGTAGCTACAAATAAATACGATGGTATCGTTACATTAGGAAGCATTATTCGTGGAAGCACTAGTCACTATGACCTAGTTTGTAACGAGGTAGCAAAAGGTGTAGGACAAATTAACCTTAACAGCGAAATTCCTGTAATGTTCGGTGTTATTACTACTGAAGATATCGATCAAGCTATCGAAAGAGCTGGTTCAAAAAGCTGGAAACAAAGGTAGTGAATGTGCTCAAGGTCTTCTTGAAATGATTGACTTAACTAAACAAATCTAGTATATAGAAAGCCAAAGTATGGTCCTAAATCCAACTTCGGCTTTCTTTTTTATTCAAAATAAAGCTAGGAACTTGAACTTCAAGCTCCTAGCTTCTTATTATCTATAATTGTTATTTAGAGTAGTTTTGGACTTTTCTTTTTGTAATTTGAACGTCGTGTGGGTGAGATTCGATTAATCCAGCACCTGTCATACGAACAAATTGTGAGTTTTCACGAAGTGCACGTAAGTCACGTGAACCAGTGTAACCCATACCTGCACGTAATCCACCAATGATTTGGTAAATTGTTTCAGAAACAGCACCTTTATAAGGTGTACGTCCTTCGATTCCTTCTGGAACTAATTTCTTACCATCTTCTTGGAAGTAACGGTCTTTAGATCCTTTTTCCATTGCAGAAATTGATCCCATTCCTCGGTATGCTTTAAATGTTCTACCTTGGAAGATTTCTAATTCACCTGGAGATTCTTCACAACCTGCAAGCATAGAACCTAGCATTACTGCGTGTCCTCCAGCTGCGATAGCTTTTACTACGTCTCCAGTATATTTAATTCCACCATCAGCGATGATTGTTTTTCCTAATTCGCGAGCCACTGTTGCGCAGTCGTAGATAGCTGTGATTTGTGGAACTCCTACCCCTGCAACTACACGTGTAGTACAGATTGAACCAGGTCCAATACCTACTTTTTACAACATCCGCTCCAGCTTCGAATAAATCACGTGACGACTTCTCCTGTTGCTACATTTCCTGCGATAATATCTAAATCAGGATAGTTAGTTCTTAATGTTTTTAACTGCATCTAATACTCCCTAGAGTGTCCGTGAGCAGTATCAACTACGATTGCATCAACTCCAGCTTCTACTAAAGCATCAACACGATCAACTGTATCGTTAGTATTACTACAGCGTACTACCAAAAGTCGCCCTTTAGCATCTTTCGCTGAGTTAGGATATTTAGCTAATTTCTCAATATCTTTAATAGTGATCAATCCTGTTAATTTACCCTGCTTCATCAGTTAAAAATTAGTTTTCAATTTTGTGGCTACGTAAATTACACTAGCTTCTTCTAGCGTAGTTTTTCTGGAGCAGTAATAAGGTGCTCTTTAGTCATTACTTCGCTAATTTTAATATCAAAGTCAGTTAAGAATCTCATATCACGGTTTGTAATAATCCCAACAACTTTCATATCATCTTCATTGTTTACAATCGGTACACCTGAAATTCTGTATTGTTGCATTAAGTTTTTCTGCTTCATATACTAGGCTATCTGGAGTAAGGAAGAAAGGATGCTGTAATAACTCCACTTTTCTGAACGTTTAACTTTTTCTGCTTGTTCAGCTTGTTCTTCAATAGTCATATTTTTGTGAATAACACCGATTCCACCTTCACGAGCCATTGCTATTGCCATTTTGTGTTCTGTTACTGTATCCATCGCAGCAGAAATAATTGGCACTGATAGTTTAATTTTCTCCGTTAAACTAACTTTCAAATCAACTTTTTTAGGTAAAATGTCACTTTTAGCTGGTACTAATAGCACATCATCAAATGTTAAACCTTCTTTTTGAAATTTATTTTTCCCACATTTTTATTTAAGTCCTTTTCTTATTTCTCATCATCAGCTTTATTAAATTTAACTTCATTATTCTCTAGAAGCAATTCTACATAAAGAACAAACATTGACATTCTTTTCATCTAATAATTTTTCTACCATCTTGGAAACTTTTTCTCAACTAGTATTCCTACTCCCTACTGTCTCAGCTCCAGCCTTATCTACTATTTCCATAAGACCTAAAGTAGCCTGTCCATTAGCAAGAAAAATCATCAACAATAAGTACTTTTGTCATCTTTATTAATGAATTTTTCTGAAACTACTATAGTATTAGTTATATTTTTTTCGTGTAGCTATGAACCTCTGCAGTGTATACATCATTATTTTTAATGTTGATGGTTTACTCTTTTTAGCGAAAACCATCGGCACTTTAAATAAGTTTGCTACCATAATCGCTGGCGCATACACTCGCCTCGATTGTCAGAATCTTCGTTATTTCTTCATTTTTAAAATATTCATGAAAAGACTCTGCCATTTTCATCATTAAGCCAGCATCGATTTGATGGTTTAAAAATGAATCAACTTTAAGGACATTATTGTCATAAACTTTACCATCGGTAATAACCATTTTCTTAGTAATTCCATAACTCCTCCTATATAAACTTTTGAGTAATTTTATTTATGATACCAAACTTTCATTGAAAATTCAAGAGCCTAATGAAATGTTAATCATTAAGGCTCTTTATTCATAATATTATTTTAAATTGTCTAATAAGTCAGTAATTTCTTTTTGAGAAAAATGATATTTTTCTTTACAAAACGCACAGACTAACTCTGTAGTTTCTTGTTTAGCAATTTCTTCTAATTCTTCTTTCCCTAACGTTACTAGAGCATCAGCATAGCGCTCTTTAGAACATGTACATTTAAATACTACATCATTCTTCTGTAAAATTCGATAGTTTTCTTCTCCTCCAAAGATAATATCCGCAATTTCTTCAGGTGTTTTTCCTTCATGGATAAGTGTAGAAATTGGTTTAATATTACTAATTGCTTTTTCTATCTTTGTTATCGTCTCATTTGTAGCATTTGAGTACCTGTAAAATAAATCCTCCAGTCGTAATTACAGAATTATCAGTTTCACCAATAATCCCTAAAGATACTGCAGAAGGAACTTGCTCACTAGCATGAAAATAGTAAGGAAATCTTCTGCGATTTCTCCAGATACTATCGGTGAGTAGTAGTATACTTTTCATTTAATCCTAAGTCACGTACTACCGTGATGTTTCCTCCACCAACTACTCCTTTTACATCAAGCTTACCTTGAGCATTACTTAGAATATGAACCTGCATATTTTTAGCATATGCTGTAGTTTCTCCTAACTCATTTGATGATGCATAGATTGTTCCTACTGACTCATCTCCACGAACAGCAACGTCAATTCTGTCTCCACTCTTAAGCATGGCACCCATCATTGTAGTAACCGTAGCTGTACGACCTACTGCCGCTATTGCTGTTGGATAAGCATCATGTCTTTTGTCTAATTTCTTCTACTAAATCTGTAGTTTTTTGTTACAAAAATCTAATTTCATCGTTAAAGGCTAATCCTCTAATCAAATAATCTTTCATTAAAATAAATCTTTCAATTCTAGAACTTCTATTACGATGTATTATTATACATTTTTATTTCCATTATTGTCTATTTATTTACGTTTATAAATTTTTATAATTAATTATGAATCGTTCCATTTCCTCTATCTTATCTGTAAATAAAGTATTTTTCTATCTTCAATAGTTAAGAAACCTTCTGCTACCATCTATCAAAATATTGTTCTAAAAAGTCATAATAACCATTAATATTCATTAGAATACAAGGAGCATCTTTTACCAACTCTCACCCATGAGATTACCTGTGATATCTCTTCTAGCGTTCCAGGTCCACCTGGTAAAGCAATAAACACATCACCAAGATCAACAAGTTTAGTTTTTCTCACCGACATATCATCGACAACAATCAGTTCATTAATATCATTGTAGTGATTTCTCTGTCTACTAAAAATTGTGGCATTATCCCTATGACTTCTCCACCATTGTCTAAGACTGTATCAGCAATAATCCCCATCAGACCTACTTTGCCACCACCATATACTAAAGTATGATTGTTTCTAGGATCCACTCTCCAAGTTCTATTGCATTTTTCTTTATACAATTCACTCTTCCCATTATTTGCTCCACAAAAACTGTAATTTTTCATCGTTATTATATCCTTATTATTGTTTCTTTAATGTTATTTGGTATTATTCATCTTGTATAATTCAATTATACCTTTTTAAAGTTAATTCTTCATCAACTATATCCACCACATCACTATACTTTGCAATAAACTTTGATAAACCTCCAGTTAAAACTACCTTATATTCTTTTCCTAAATCTTTTTGTAAATGTTTAATAATATTTTCAAATTGACCTAAGAATCCATAAAATAACCCTGCTTGCATTTGACTAGTAGTATCCATCCCCTAGAGATGTACTCACCGCTTCAAATTCCACCCTAGGTAGTTTGTGCGCCTTGAATATAATGCTTCCGCACTAATATTCATACCTGGACAAATAATACCTCCACGATAGTTCATATCTTCGTCCACACAATCAAATGTTGTAGCTGTTCCAAAATCAACTACTATTGCTGGTAAATATTCACTAACTTTTGCTCCGACAATATCAACTACTCGATCAGAACCTAATTTACTACTATATGGCTCTGGTGCTTTATACATAGTAATATCAGCCGAAACAATAATCGGTTCTTTTTCAAAGTATTTCTTACTTAACAGTTCTAGTGCAAACATCATTTTTGGAACTACACTCGATATCACCACTCCATCGAAATCTTCAAACTTAATCCCTTTATCAATAAAGAAATTTCTAATAATAACATATAGTTCATCTTCTGTTTTTAGTATTATCCGTTGCTATGCCATGAATGAAGCATCTTATAATCACTGCTAAATACCCAAGTACGATGTTTGTATTCCTACATCTAATGCAAAAATCATCTTTAATCTCCACGATTTACTATTTTTAAGAATGATTATATTATACCACAATTACATAAATGCAAGTAGCAAAATACAAAATTAACGATATATATATTATTTACATAATATAGATTATTGACTATTTTTAGCCAACAATCTTTCTATATTATCTTTTTAGATAATGACTCTCTATATTTAAGAGGTGTCATTTTTCACTAGTGTTTTAAATATTCTAATGAAGTAACTTGTATCGAAGTACCCAATATAATCTGCAACTTCGAAATTGAAAAATCAGTATGTCGCTAATAAATAGCACGCGTTAGATATACGTTTATCGTGGATATAATCTACAAATACTAATTCCCATATCTTTATTGAAAATAGAAGACGATAACTCTTATTAACACCTAAGTAATCACTTACGTTATCTAAACTAATTTTTTCTGAAATACGATCATTGATATAAGCAATACAGTTACGAACCACAGCTTGTTTATCTTTTGTATTTATTTCTATCAACTAATAGACAGTAACTTCAATAACATCTTCTGATAAGTCATAGTTATCAAGTTTATTTTTAATTTTTAACCCATAATTCTTCGATTCCTAAAATCGTCATTGTGTTGTTCAAGAGCATAGCGTAATAAATCATTCATGTTATATGATTTTTCACGACGAACATTAACGCCCTGCTCAACATGGCTTTCTTCTACACCATGATTTCTACGACGTAAATCGAAAAGCATATTAACACGAGAAATATTACCTTCAACTACAGCTTGTAAAAATCTCATGTTTAAACTTAACTTCACTCTCTAGAATACTATTTAAGTATGTATTTTTCTAGATGATGTTCTTCTTACATTTTTCACACTAGAATCTTCAATTAAAAACAATCGCATCTAAGAAATCTACATTTTCGTCTTCTACTAATAATTCTACTAAATAGTTGAATTTTTCTTGGTGTAATTGGTAATGAAAAATATACATCACAAATTAATTCACTAATACTCGCTCCATATTTTGTTAGTGATTCTTGGAATAATTTAGTTGGTATTAAATATTCTAAGAAAGGAGTAATTAGATAGAAATCATCTTCATTATCACTCGGAATAAATAAACATGAAATTCCTAAACCACTTTGGCATTTTACAAGCTTCCCTGCATGTAACCCTTCTTTAATCTTAGGAAGATTTCTCTTAACAAATCTGCACTGAAAAATACTGCTTAATTGTCTTTCACCTAAGTCAAAACGTATTTCTTCATCTGAGTATTTATATGTTAACACATCTCCATTTAAATCCAGAATATCCTTAATTCGCTCAATTTTTCTTTAATGAACTTCTCATTTTACCTACCTCCTAACAATTTATACTCTAATCTATTGTAATATCACGTCTCTGCATTTACAATGTATGTAAATTAGAAGTACAAAACTGTATGCTACTAACATAATAATTAATGCATTGCATTATCAAACTTAAACATTTCTTTTTACGAGTCTGGCGACCTGCTTCACTGAATAATATGAACTAAATAATGGTACGTCAAACATGTGATATTTTACCCATGAGAATTTTGAAACTGCAAATATTGTTAAAGATTGAATTAATCCAGTTCCTAAAAGTGATAACATAACTAATACCAATGATAAATTTGTGTTTTAAAACACCACACAAACTAATACTACCATCGCTACTAAAGAAGATATACACTGCTAAATCAGCTAAGTTTGTTATTATTATTTGTTTAGCAACTGTTCTTCAAAATATCCTTCAGTTATAGTATCATTCAAATGATTTAATCCTACTTTTATTTTTAAAGAATACATAATTTCTGTTACAAAATCAAATACTGTTCCTACTACTAAGAAAATAATATAGTTAATGAATGCTAATACTATTTTTGCAGTAAGTATCGCAGAACGAGACTTAGGTTTTGTCATATAGAAACTTAATCGTTCCTTTTGAGTATTCTTGAGATAAAAGTTGTTTGCTAACATAATTAGCGAGAATATCGTTGCTGTTGTCACTGACAACTACCGTTATTCCACTTAATATTTTTACCGCATCTACACCATCTTCAAATTGTCTTTTTGCAAAATAGCTATTTAACAAAATAATTCCAAATGATAGTAAGAAATATAACCATGTAGTTTTCTTTTTATAATCTTTTATAAATTCATTTATTAATAATTTCATTATTTTCTCTCCCTCCTGTAATTTGTAGGGAATCGATCCTCTAATGATGTGTAATTCACGAATTGTATCTAATTCAACATTATTAGTTACTAAATAGTAATGATACGAGCTTTTTCTTCACGATTTAGATTTTCAAATACAAATCCATCTTTAGTCAGTTCATATCTAACCCTAGTTCTCTTACTAATAATTCTGTTTTTCAACATCATGTGTTGAAATTAATGTTTCTAACGACTTCATCTGCTACTAGATTTTCTAATTTATCATCAGCGATAATTTTACCTTTTTCAATTACGATAACTCTATCATAAACTTTTTCAATTTCATCAAGAAGATGTGATGAAATTAAAATTGAAACTCCTATTCTTTGATTTCTTTAAGTTTATTACGAAAATCTTGCACTCCTTGAGGTCTAATCCATTAACAGGCTCATCAAGAATAAGAACTTTAGGATCGTTTAATAATGCTTGTGCTAATCCAAGACGTTGACGCATACCTAGTGAATAAGTTTTAACTTTTTCTAATTACTTTTTCAGTCCAACAAATTCAACTAGTTCTCTTTTCATACGTGCTCTTGTTACTTTTTACCACATACGTGCAATTTGTTTCAAGTTAGCCCAACCTGACATATAGTTATAAAACTCAGGTGTTTCAATCATCGCTCCAACTTCTTTAAGCATAGAAGTTCTTCCTAAACCAAGAGGTTTTTCAGAGCAATAGACGCCCCTTTTGTTTTTCTTAGTTAGTCTACCATCATTCTCATGATTGTAGTTTTACCACTTCCATTAGGGCCCTAGTAATCCGATTATCTCACCTTCACGCATGTCGAAGGTAATATCTTCAACAATTGTTTTTAAACCTATACGTTTTTCACCCCTAGCACCTCTAGTACTACAGGTTTTTCCTCAACTTTTCTACTTTCCTACTAACGCTTCTTCTCTCTCAATTGCTTGCACTAATTCATTTTTATCTAGTACAACTGTTTCAGCATACTCATCAGTTACTTTCTGTAACAGTTGGCATAATTACTGTTTCTTCAAGATTCTCTTGTTCATTATGAGTCTTTCTAGTGTAGTAGACGAATTCTCTATATCAACTTGCTTTCTTATTTTCTCAAAGCAGATTTGAATAATCATCTGTACTATTTTTGCCAATTCATCATTACTTAATATATCTTATTTTTCTGAATTTGTCATTATTTGTAGAAGATTCCTTTCTCATAAATTTTCTTTTTATATTATATCATATTTATACTATTATTTCCATTAAATAATGAATAATTATTTTTATTTACTACTTTTATCTTGTAAATACAGTAAATCGTAATTTAAAGATTTTTATATTTATGAAAATCTCATAATATTATGAAAATCTGAAACCCACCTACAGCAACATTCATAGTTTTCATCTATTTATATTTTCTTAAAATTTTGATTATACTTGTACATATACTTTATTATAAAAATTCTAAAAATTTATAGATAACTTATATCCTATAGTATAACTTTATCTACCAGTAAAATCCATATTTGTTTTTATATTAACTATTTAAACACCTTTACCATAAAAATTCTTATTACAGATATAATGTACTTTTTCTCATTTACATAATCATAATTACATCATTCAATTATTATACTATATCAAAATTATAATTGTATTTAGATTTATGATAATATAACGTGAGGGTGATACATTATGAAAACACTTAGAAAAAATTCATCTCGAACGAAAAGCAGCTAGCAAGCGACTATAGAAACTCATCTACTAACACAATCTTTGCAACATTGGAAGAACAAAAATTTCTTCAGAATCCTCAGAAAATATTCATATACGTGGGATTTGGTAGCGAAATCACAACTAAAACTTTTTATAAAAATGGATAAATCAAAACAAAATCTTTTGTTCCAAAAAATAAAAATGGAAAGATGAATTTAATTCGCTTAAAAATCTTGGGATGAGCTTGCCCCAGGACATTTCGAGATATTAGAACCAACTTCATCCGACTACTACGAAGGAAAAATAGACTTAGTAGTAACTCCTTCTATCGTTTTTCGATAATAATGGATATCGACTTGGTTATGGTAAAAGGATACTACGATAAATATTTCTCATCAAGAGAATATGATATTAGCGTTGGTTTTATCTTACCATAAACTACTGCAAGATAATGTTCCTAAAGAAGATCGCGATATAAAAAGTAGATGTAATCATAACCGAGGAGAAAATTTTATAATCAATGAAAATATAATAGTAACAACTAGTGTAAAAACAAATTCAGAACTTAATGAAAAAGCCCAACGACTCGCCGATGATTTAAGATTAAAAATATAAATGAGAAATAAGAAAACAATAAAACAATTATTATCCTCATCAGATGGCGTACTAGTAGTCTATAAGAACAAATTAAGCTACTTTCGAAGACGATTCTGAATTCTTCTTTCATTTAGACACAACAGCTCTTAAAATAAAAATTCAGATAACGAACCCTTAGTAGAAATAATCGAAGAAAAAGAACAAAGTATTCTTGATTGTACTATGGGCCTAGCTGGAGACAGTATATTACTAGTTATTACGGACATAAGGTTATATCTTTAGAAAAATAACATCATTTACCTAATAACAACCAACGGTCCTAAAAACTATATTTCTACGAATGAAGAAATTAATAAAGCGATGCGTAAAATTAAAACTTATAATGTCGATTGTCTTGATTATTTAAAAAAATTGTCCAGATGATAGTTACGACATTATATACTTCGATCCTATGTTTCTCATAACATTTACAGAATCAAGAAATCTAGGTATACTTCCTTAGTCGACACTATTTTTTTCCTTACGAAGAATTCATAAAAGAAGCGAAAAGAGTCGCTAGATAATAGTCAAAAGCTCATTTTTAAAGATAGTGTTTTTGAAAATATAATTTTACTCAAATAATAAGAAAAATACAAAATTCCATTACGGCTATCTTAACCTAAAGGGATAAAACCAAAAATCAAGCATTAAAGCTTAATTTTTGGTTTTTCATTTCTCATTTCTTTTACTCACAAATAACCGTCAAAGCCTGTAATTTCTTTTAAAATCACGATACAATGAATTTTCTTCAGATTTTTGCACGAACTACACTTTTTAAATTCTTTATATGTAGATTTAAACTCTGTAAGTTCCACACCTGACAAATAACATTCTTCAATTAAAGTCTAAAAACTTAATAATTGTCGTTATTTCCTCAGTATTATATAGCGTATAATCTATCGGATAATTAAACTCCATATCCTTACCTACTCAAAAAGTATATCCGACACCACGAAATCAGTTCTAAGATTTTTGTCATAACCTATTTTTCGTAGTTCTTTTCTTAATCCTGAGATGTAAACCTCAATCGCATTAATAGTTGTTTCTGGAATCAACACCCCATACACGATCGAAAATTTCTTCTCTCTAATACAATATTATTATTTATCACAAAGAAAGATAATAATTCAAGATATTTTTCCTTTAATAGATTCCAACGTTCCACTCATTAGATGATACTAATTCATTTTTGAAGATCTCAACACTAAATCTTTTGTATGTAATTTCATTTTCACCTTTTTAAAGTTACTTTTCACGTTGAAGTAAGTTAGACATAGTTGTTAGTAAAGAGAAGTATCCGCTACACGTGGTAGATATTCCGTTACTCTATGTTTCATCACTCTTGCCTTTTTCTTCAGTTGATTCAGCTATAGTGATTACAATTACTGGTATTTTCAGTTCTTTTCTTCTTCACGAATATAATCTAATGAATCTATCCCACCCATTCCAGGTAAGATACTATCCGTTGTGACAAAATCATATACATTTTTCATCAATATATTTTTCGTCCATCTAGCCCATTATAACAAACATCCGCATCGAATTTTTCTGCGATTGCTCGCTTTAACGATGAAGCTAATAATTTATCATCTTCTGCAATAAGCGCTTTTAAGCATCAAAAACTCCTCCTTTTATTTCTTAACTTTTGTTTCTCTAAATAAATATTTTATAACTCTTTTCTAAATACAACTAAAAACCACTATACTTTTTCACTATTTTTCATAATAAGAAAATACATAATACTAGCTATCATTATCCCTACTAAAAGCACCGCTACTGTCTATTAGTACATCTCATGATATTACCATCTCTTCCAGCTACAAAAAGTCTGATGAAATTCATCACTAGAAGCTATACAACAGAAAATGCAAGGCTCGTTATTGCTGTTTTTCTACAATCTTAAACTCGCTACTTTTCACAAATAAATTTGATAGATAGAAAATGATCCTAAAATCATATATTCACTAAAAGTGACCTAATTTTTCTTATGATTAAATCATTTGATATCTTCGAAGATTCTCACCAACTTGATTGGAAAATAAAATATCGTAATACAAACTAAAAATCAACTATTAATGAAAAGTATTTCTTATATAAAAAGTCTAATAAAATTTCTCCTTAGTATTTAATTTAATATCCCTACTTTATATCATATCACATTCCTATCTTAATGATAACATTTGTAAGTAAAATAAGCAAAAATTACTCTAGATTTTTATAATCATCTAAAAACATAATATTTTTCATTAGATTACAGATATAGTAAAAGTTATTCATTTATTATAAATTTAAATTTAATTCCATATATACACAAAATTATTATTTAGATATATTTTTCACTAATTTCATATTATATGATATAATTAAAGAAAACAATTCAAAACATGGAGGTTTATTACTACGTATAGTTGCTAGGATTTAAAAAGAAGATTTAAAAGTTAGTGCGGAACTTTTTCGATGCAATTGCAGAAATAATCGAAAGACCAAGAGAAGCATTTACATTAGATTTAATCGAGTGTTGCTATTCTTGATGGAGAAGAAATCAGTAGAGCAAATCTTGAAATTGGTTGGGTTCACTCGCCCTGTTGAAGTTTGTGAGAAAGTTGCTAATGCTGTAAAATGAACTTTTTCAAACCATTAGGATATGAAAACTGTAATGATTTCATTTAAAAGATATCGATTTAGCATACGAATTTGTATTCAAAAATAATTATTAAAAAGGTGATTCGAAAATCAGAATTCAGTAGAATCTGATTTTACGAAATCTCCATTTTTATCCTTTACCTGTGTCTCTATACATCTTTTTATAACTACCATTTAAAGATAATAGTTGTTCATGAGTTCCATTTTCATAACTTTCCCTAGAACATAAATCATATCTGCATTTTTATCGTAGATAACCTATGAGCTATTATAGGGTTGTTCTTCCTTGTTTCAATTCTTCTATAGCTCGACTTACATTTTGTTCTGTTTCACTATCTATATTAGTCGTTGATTCATCTAAAATTAAGATTTTTGGATCTTTAGCTAATGCTCTCGTCAGACAGATAAGTTGTTTTTCTCCTGTAGAAAAGTTACTACCACCCACTTCTACTTTTGAATCAAAGAGAACGATTTTCTAAAATGAAATCTCCTCCAACTCTAGATAATAGCTTCTCAGCAATTTTTTCATCATTAGAAGTCGTAATATTTTCAAGTAAAGTACCTTCAAATAAAAATGAATCTTGAAGTACTATCGCCGTTTTTCTCTTAGGTACTCCTTACTATAATCATTTATATTTCTACCATTGATTGATATTACCTTTTAGTAGCACTCATAGAATTTCACTATTAGATTCATTATAGTACTCTTACCGCTTCTGTATGACCAAACAAAGGCTACAGTTTGATTTTCTTTTTATCTCTAGATTCAAATCACGAAGTACACTAAAATCATCTTTATAGACGAAAGATACATTTTTCGAATTTAATATTTCCTCGGAAATCATCCTCAGTAATATCGTTATGATTGTCTTCCTCTACATCTAACATAGTATCTCTTGAATATTTATAATGCACCTTGGGCTCTGATATAGTTAGAAATCCCCATTGTAAAGTCAGCAGATTCTATAAATTATATCGGTAGTACTAATTTATAAATAAATATCTCATTCAGTGTAATGCCATAAACATTATTAAAGTGTGAATACGTAATAAACAATACCTATGAAAAATCACTATTCTAAAATACTCCAGTTATATTATGAAAGTAATAGACTATCTACTAGATTTAGTTTTTCCAATATTTATAGCGTTCTTCATTATGCTTATTCCAGTCTTCAATACTCTCTTTTTCTTTATTAAAAAGCTTTGATGATTTCTAAATTTTGATAATTCTCATTTATAATCCCATTACTTTGAGAAAATTTACGTCGATACCCCTTAATACTATCTATAGATAACTTGTTATAAATTTTTAATACTATAAACATTACCGGAATAACGCTAGCATAAATAATCCAAAACGACACATCTACATAAAATAATACAATATAAGAAAAATAATCTTAAGTACGATTATTAATATCTGCACTGATGTCGAAAACGAAAAATGTTCTAATTTGGTTAACATCACTCGTTATTCTAGATACTACAGAACCAGCTGGCATATTATCAAAATACTTAATCAGTAGACTTTTGGATATGATCGTATACTGCATCTGAATTCTAACGTAAACCTCATTAGCACCTTTTTACTAAGTAAATATTTCTAATATAGTTAGATATTCCTGAACATAGTAATATAAGTCCATACCCTGCTATTACTACCAATGATTTTAAAATTATCTGACGTGTCAAATCTCCAGTTATACCATCAAAAAACTTTCGACAACACGTACACACCAGCAACACTAACCCAACATTTAATAGTGAAAAAGACAAAACCTATTATATAAAAGATCTTTTTGCTTTTTCATAAAGGAAGAAATTGAAATAACGGATTTTTATTCTTCATCATCTTCTACCTCCTTATTTTTGATAATCATCTAGTTGCTTGTACCAACTGCAACATTCCAATAGTTCTTCATGCGTACCTGAATTTAATATTTTCATTATCTAATACAACTATCTTGTCTGCATGTCTCACCGCTGAAATTCTATGAGCTACTATTATATTAGTCTTACCTCTCGAGTTTTCTTAATATTTTTCAATGATAGTTTTTCTGTATTAGAGTCTACTGCACTTAGACTGTCATCAGTATTAGATTTCAGGATTACGATAACAACGCTGCATATACCTAGACGTTGTTTTTGACCACCTGAAGAGATAAACCATTTTCTCCTACAAGCGTATCAATACCTATCTGAATCTAATAATATCTTTCTTAATATCAGCTTGTTCTAATACTTCGTCTAACTCTATCTCTCTAAATCATATCTATAAAACAACACATTTTTCTTTTTATAGATTTTGAGAGAACTGATATTCTGTGGTGCGTACCCTATTTTTCTCTAACAGAGTAATCATAATATTGCTCAATCCCTTGCCATCAAGAAGTAGCGTATGTTTCTTCAGTCGGATATAATCGAAGCAGTTGCTTGATAAATGTCGTTTTCCACTACCAGTTTTTCCTCTGCTACTATAGTTTCACCTTTATTAATGTAGAAATTAATATCTTCTAGTACATGATTATTATCCATAACTAAAATTAAATTCTTTAAATTCAATACTACTATTAAACTCAAAATTACTTTTAGCTGAGTCATTGTTGACATCTGCCTTTTTATCAGAAATTTCTAGGACTCTTTTGTAGCTTGACGCACTTCTATAATCATAATAACTAACTCAGATAAAGCAATGTATGTGCCACTGAATCATACCTATAACTACACAGACTGATATTACTCTCTAATGTCATCATCCTAAATTAATAAAGTAAAATCCACAATGCTAGACTATATATAACTCGTCGCTAAAGACACAGTGTTAGAGTGGTTTGATACACGAGTTTTTCATGTATTCTTCATTACTTCATGCATAACTTCTAAAGTTTTTCCTACAAAGCTATTTCTCACTTTATCATGAAGCTATACAGTTCTAATTACATTCCTGTAACATTTTCTAATGTCTCTTCTGTAATTTCATCCATAGTTTTGCCATCTCGTCTATAATATTTTTCTTGTACTTTCGTCTGCTAACTAAATAAAGTAGTTTGATGACTAACGGTATGTGAATTAGCAATAAATATATAAAAATTGATTTATTAAATATAAGTATACTTATAAATAAATTGTAAATTATTCCATCAAAAATCAACAGAATACCGTATCCAAAAAGTGGAGCAATATAATTCCTGTAATATCATCGATGATCTACTATACGCTTACCTCCCATACAAACTTGTTAAAAACACAGGTGTATGTCTATAAATAGTCATGTTGGATATCATACGTCATATCTTTAATAATCTTATCATAACCTATAAACTGTAATATTCTTTAAAGAAATAAACTATGTATAATGCGATTCCCAGCTAAGATTATATTCTAAATTTCATGCTACACACATTAAAATCAATACTTACACTGCTATACCATCAACAATATATGACTCAATCTATCAGTTGGATATAATGCAAAAATAATAAGATGCTATCAGAAACTACCAGTGCATTATTATACGTTTTTATCTCTATAGTATAAGACGAGCTATCTTATTTAATATTTGTTTTATGTTTATCGTTGCGTCTCCTTATTCACCCTCTCTAGAATTAAATTATATTTTAATAATTATAACACATTTATCTTTTATAAGTTTAATGAAAAACAAGTAGAATTTAAGGTCTTTTAAAATCTACTTGCTTTTATCTACTTACGTATTTTCTTTTTAATTGATTCGATAACCTCTTTTGCAAGCTTGATCACTACTTCATTCAACTCAATTCCGGTGAGCTTTTACCTTCTACAAATTAACTTTTACCGCTGTCTTCACCTTATTATAAAATTTTACATAATCTTGAGTATAAGGAAGATTTGCTTTTCCAATCTCCAAGCATATTGCTTCTATCCCTTGATAGTCATAAACAATGTAATCTCTTTAATCTTTTATCGACAGCATACCCACATATACAATTTAGTCGCCTCCAATTTCTCACAGCATTATGTAATTGTGCATAATCTTCACGATTCCAGCACTGTTTATATTTCATATTTTTCATCGCCATCTACTATAACTACACCTAGACCATATGCCACTAACTCTATCAAAACTACCATCGATATAAGCATACACGCCATCAACTTCTTCAATATTTTTAATTTTTCTTCATTTCTTTCTAGGAAAAGCTTCGGCTTCTGATAATGTTTTAGACTTTTATAATACGCACCTTAAATCCAGTACCTGCTCTTTACATTCATCCCAAGTTGAGAATATACCTGTCTTTTACCTTTTTACTGCATAAAATTTCAGCCATCTTGCTCTCCTTATAAAAATATTTCCTCTTTTAAGTTATACTACGAAAAATATTAAGTAAATTTTAAAGAAAAATTTAAAAATAAACTAAGAAAAATTATGGTTTAGATACATTTTTAAAACAAGAAAAACCACAAACAAGCCTATACAAAGTATTTCTTGACTTTTTCACAAATAATAAAAACTAAATTTAAAATATTATTTAAATTAGTAGAGTATAATTTTTATTAATTCAAGAAATTTATTTTATGTATATATAAAAGATAGTGATAATCTATTTCAATTGAAACGTTTTTATGTTATAAGTATAGGTGTCTATTATTTTTGAAAGGTTGTTTTAATAGTGTTTTATGTAAATAGACTAAAGAATGTAATTTCATCTTTAATCAACCTAGAAAAATTAATATTAGAATAAATTATTGTATTATATGTAAAAGGAGAAATTCATGAAAACAAATAAATTATTAAAATCAAGTATGAGTGTTGCATTGCGCACTATATCATCTATCACAGCTCAAGCTTGGCCAACAAATACAATATAGCAAAAGCTAATTTTCGGGATAAACGCTACTGAACAAACTAGGCTGAACTAAACGAAATAATAAATAAAATCTTTAACGATCGTCTATCACAAATGATACTTAGGAACTACTTTTTCCACAAAAACTTCTAACTTCCCCTTATTACCCATGTAACATTTGAAAATCACCAAGTTCCAGATGATGTTATTGAGCCTACTCCCTTGGTATAACATGTGGAGCAGAAAGTTACTGCGGCAAAAGCAAAACTGATGCTAATTCATATACAGAAAAACGCACAAAATGCAATAAACACTTTGAAAATACTGTTCAACTATACAATTTCGATGTAATCATGACTTAAAAGATGACGGGTTTTATACTACTCGACTTTAAAAACACCAACAATAGTACAGCTGCTATTTGAAGATGGACAACAAGATCTTTTATAAAAAGTAGTCGACAATAAAGAAGAAATCAAAAATCTATTTAAAAGAGTCTTTATTAGGTGTCTACAATACAAAGGACAAGATATTAAAATTAATCTTGTTGCTAATCTGATAAAAGTTAGTAAAATTACAAGCTATTTGTTTGCATAGTTTTCTGGTTTAGATACAAACGTTAAACTAGGTCCTTCTGCTGAAGATCAACATCATCTGGTAGCTTTAGCGTTCCTGAGTGAATTGAAAAGCTGAACAATTGGTTGTTTCTAATATGACTTACATTGATAAAAATGGTGTTAAACAACACAAACAGGTCCATTCGCTTTGAGATTAAACTTCTCCAGTACTAGCAACGAAGCTATCCTAAATATAAAGAAAAATTAAACGAAAAATTCAAAAATTGGATTGATCGTAATAAAGTTAATGAATGGTTACTAACAAAGAGAACACTTCAGATACATGCAGACTTCTCACGAAGCTCAAAAGTAGCGAAGCTGTAACAACACAAGAATTGAAACGTTCAGATGAGTGCTAACTACGATAAACTTTAGCAAATTTCTACAATTCAGGGACATGAAGACATTGCAACATTAAGAGAGGTACTAGATATTAAAGTAGCAAAACTATTAGAATACTTTAGCCTTTTACGAATGAGAAAACATACACTAAAGAAAGTATTGAAAAATACAAAATTACATTAAAGTGTTCCTTCATTTAGAAAATACAAGAAACATAAAAAGAACTAGTTCAGTTAATTAAAGGAACTTCTGATAACGCGAACTACATACTTAGATACAATACTACAGAACTAAAAAGAATAATCGATGTCACTGACAGAAAAATCGAAGTGAATACGAACCTGTCTCTTGAAAAGTTTGATCGAGCTTTAAATCACGCTAAAGACTGGATTAACCAGATAAACAGTTATAATCCTCAAATTAACGGACATCAGACCTTGTTAAACAATTAACTGAAGCTATCAACAGTCTTACTACAAAAGATGGTGAAAAGGAGAACAGTTCCTCCAGCACCTGTCGAAAAATACTGCAGCACCAGTTGCAGCTATATAACGTAACTAGCTAAATTCGTCAGAGCAGGTGGCGATAAACCTATTAAAAAGCCAATGCAGTCGCGATTTGACAGAACTTATAAAAATGAAGTTCACGAATTAGGAAATAGTAAAGCAAGTAATGCTGACATTCAGAACCGAAAATCACGGGAGGTCTATCGACTTTTCGCTCTAGCAGATACTTTTCAAATACAACAGTCGGAAAATACGATGCCAATGCTGAGCTAATGAGAACAAAAATATCGGCAGTGTGCTATTCCCTACTAAATTAAAACTTATGGTTGATGCTACTAAGAAAAATATTGAGATAGCTCTCTGAAACTTTAGTTTTAAAGACTCATTTGTTTATGGAAATAATGGAATTGAAAACTTTTGACCGAACAGACTTATATATCGATTACTCTACAAAACTAGAAGCTAAAAAGAATCCTCTAAAGCTTTCTTTAAGAGCATAAAATTAATTACTACAGTAATTCAGTACAAGATAACTACTAAAGATTTAAAACCAGAGTTTCAAAAACTGCATTCAATCAATTAATTACTAAAAGCTCAACAACTTTTTAAATAACGATTCACTAACTAAAGATGAAGTAGATAATGTATAAATAAACTATTAGATGAAAACAACCAATTGATTCATTGGCTAGACCTTATCATCACTTCACAAAATGCAAAATCAGTCTGAAAAATGATTGAGAAGAACAATTCTCCTTTGAAAGTGATAAAGCGTTAGTTAAAGATTAGATGCGGTTGAAAAGTAAAAATTAACTCTCAGTCAGTCGATATAGAGTAAAGAAACTTTACTCAAATGAGTTCGACAAAGAGGAACTGTAACAGTAGTAAAAACTAGATGAACTAACGGAAGTTAACATCTTGAGACTACCTTCGCATCAATACTGAAGAACTTTCAGGAGAAATTAAAAGCTGAAGAAGCTTACAACAATCTCAACAAATTACTCAATCAAAACTAAACTTAGACAATTAATAGATGAGCAAAGAGCATATGTTGAACATGCCAAACTAACACCTGATTCAAAATGACACTGATCTAAAGTAAACATACAGTTTGACAGATTACTACAAAGAACAATTCAAATTTGCTATAGAGAGCTTAAACAGTTCTCAAAAGTTTCTGAAACAGAACAAGTTTTCCGGCTAAAGAGCAACTTAAGAATAAAAATAGCTGAAGTTGAGTTAATAAAACAAGGTAAAAAGAACCAGCAGCTCTATGTTACTTTAACCAGCAGGCTATCAAAGCTAAAGAATGATAATGAGTCTTCTGCTGAAGAAGCATTACTAGCTGGGTCGTCGACTTAACAATGCTGTGAAATGCATTTAATAATTCTGCTGATTCAACTCAAAATAAACCCAAAGTAATCCATAGAATCTCCTTCTACAGATTCTAATAATACAGTTCAATTAGATGGATAATTATTAAAACAAAGATTTAACTTCATCCCTTTCTGGCTAATGGAATAATTAAAAACGTATATCTAGTAACTGAAAACTGGAAAAATTATTTGACGATTAGATCTTCACATGAATAATGGAACACTACTATGTTGCCGTTATGAGTAAACTACATACTTTGGTGGCGATACTGAAAAGATGTCCAAAGTACTAAAAAGAGATACTGCATGATTACTTACAATAATGTAACTAATTCTTATAAATATCCTCTAAAAATTAGAATACCTATCGAAGGAAAAGCCATCTACAGTAAAACTTAACACTTTTGCAAGCAGTACATTATTCGGTACTGACAAACATGAAAATATGACTGTATTATCTGTAAAACTATCCTAAAAGAAAATGCTGTTATCACTGCAGATAAAAACAACTAAACGCACCATCTTCAGAAGCTACAACAAGTAAATACTAGATAGTTGAATAATGTATTTAAAAAGGCTGCAAATGTGAGCCGACAGACAGCGGTAATTAAAAACTGGTCACGTAAATCAGCACGGCGCAAAATGTCTGATAACATTGCTTAGCAGCACAGAAGAAATCTCTACCGCATGCTGAACTATCAGATTTCAAGTCAATGTGATTTGCCTTATACAACTACAAGAACTTCCATACTGAAGCTGTAGCTAAACTTCAATTCAGATAAAGACGCGTAAAAAGCTACAGTGAGCATGCAACGCTGTGGTAGCTATCTTCAGGAAAATAGATAAACTAGAGACTTAGTACGCAGCAACCCTAAATCAATGCCAAATCTTGAGAGTATTTAACGATGTTTCAAACGCACTATAGCACCTAACCCAGATATGATGCTTTGAAAACTAGACACGCTGTTAGAAATCAGCTCCAAGACAAACTAAGCTTTGCAAGTAACTATTCAGATGAGTCAAAAATAATTTACACTCACAGCGTGTGTACTAGAGCAACTGGAATTCACAAGCAAAGCTAAAGAAACAAGAAATCTAGAAGACGCTCGTTCTGGTTTATTAAAAGAAATCGAAGATGCAGTCAAACGGATTAAAGCAGCTCCTGCTCGATAAACAAACCAAGTGACAACACTGGTACATCTAATAATGAGACTAATAAACCCTGATAAGTTGATACTCCAACTAACAGAAGTTAACAAACCTAACAAGGTTAGTACGCCTAATAATAGCGGCTAATAAAACCCTAGCGACAAAGTCTGACACTCCAACGTAGTGAAACCATAAACCTAACGATAAAGTCGCGATGCCTCAGCTAATGGTGAGTGCCAGCAAACCTAACGACCGGACACTCCAGCTAATGGCAGAACTGCCGACCCTAACGACAAGTTGATGCTCCAGCTAATGGCGAACTATGACCTAACGATAAAGTCGAGCACTCAGCTATTGTGAGTTAACAAACCCTAACGACAAAGTCAACCTCCTAATAACAGCGAGCTAACAAACCTAACGACAAAGTCGACACTCCCTATGTGTAGGCTAATAAACCCTAACGATAAAGTCTGACACTCCAGCCCCTAGCGAAGTTAACAAACCCTAACGACAGTCGGCCTCTAATAACAGCGAAGCTAACAAACCTAACGACAAAGTCGACACTCCTATGTGGCAAACTAATAGGCTAACGACAAGTCGACGCTCCTAATAATGGCGAAATATCGACCTAACGATAAAGTCGACATAAAGTAATGAGGCCAGCAAACCTGTTGAAAGTACTAATGATAAGTTGCTAAAAACTTGCTACTGAAAGAGCCAAACCTTTTATTACCTTTAGAAACTGGCTAAAATCCTAGTTAATGATGATAAAGATAAAGAGAAATTAATAAAGAGTATCGCTAAACTAAAAGAAGCTGAAAAAGCTCAAAAGTGTATGATGAAGAAAATCTATAAATAAAATTTTAGAAGGAAAATCTGACATAGATAAAGCATTGAAGGTATACTAAACATAAAAATGATAAAGATACTGTCTAGAAATATAAAACTGAAAAATAAGCCTACTTCAGATAATAAAACCTAATAATAATTCAAGTAATAATGTTCCTGAATTCAACAGGCCTGTCCTTCTAATATAGCCAAGATGCTCCTATTAATGAAGTTCTAAGTTAACCCAGGCCTATCACTTCTAATGGCCAGAATGCTCCTATTAATAAGTTCCTGAATTCAACAGGCCTGTCGCTTCTAATGGCCAAGATGCTCCTATTAATGAAGTTCCTGGAATTCAACGGACCTATCCTTCTAATGGCCAAGATGCTCCTGTTAATAAAGTTCCTAGATTCAACAGACCTGCTGCTTCTAATGGTCAAGATGCCCTGTTAGTAGAGTTCCTGAATTCCAGGACACTGTCCTTCTAAATAGTCAAGAATATCCTGTAGGTTCCTGAATTAACGGACCTGCGCTTCTAATGGTCAAAGATGCCCCTATTGTGATTCCTGGAATTGTTCCCCTTTGGTAGATAAACGTTAACACTCCAACTGTTCTGGCGTCACCAGAAGGAGAAACTCAAAACCAACAAAACCACAATCTAACAGAATCCACTTGTACAACCAAGTTCCAAATTCAAAGGTGGCGTTAACGCTGTAGGGGCTGCTGTTAACGAACTTCCACATTCAAAAACTAAACAATGAAATCAAGAAAATATTAGATGAACTTGTTAACATAAAAATCAAATAAAAGATGTGGAAGAAAACGGTGCTGAAGATTATTATATCAATGGATTAAAAGACAGATTAGCAGACTTAGAAAAAGCATTCGATTTACTAACTCAAAATCTTTCTGCAGTAAAGTAGAGTACCCAGAATATACAGTCCTGCTAGAACCTCAACCCCATAGAGGAACTGCTCCTGGTAGTGGCCAGGCGGAACTGCTGGTGAATAGTGAATCCTAATCAAAACCTTGGATCAGTTGGTGGAGCTTATTTCTCAAAATATAGATTTGGTCAAACACCTGCTGTTACTCAACTCTCTGAAAAAAACTGAAAGCTAAACCTGCCAAAGCTAAATCAGAAAAATTAGCAAACGCTGGTATAATTCTTCTAGCACTGCATTAGGATTAAAACTTAATCTGTCTTATCGGACTTGTAGTCAGACGTAAACTTTAAATAATCCCAGTAGTGTGTAAAAACTGAGCGGTAACTAAAAAGTACGATTTTGAAAAACAAGATTTTGGTAGATTCCAGTAAATTCAATAAAGAATTAAAATTAGAGTTGCCTTGGGAAAAAAGAAAATAACAATAAAATATTCCCAAAGGTAAGTTCCGGTATAAAACAAGGAAGCTGCTTTGGGAGTTTTTAAAGAATCAAAATAAAAAATTATACTTAATTAAAATTAGTTTCAAGTTAATTCCAGTTTTTGTTTGAACTAGAATTACTTTAGGAATTAATATTTGAAGGCAGCCTACTATAAAAACTCCTGTTATTGAATTTTATCAGTTTAGTGTAAAGATTAGTTACTTATAAAAAAAATATTAAGAATTTTTTAACATTAATGAAAACTTAGGAGATAGTATAATGAGTAAATATCATTTTATAGGTATAAAGGTTCCGGAATAGTTCTCTTGCACAAATCATGATATGGGGAATGAGTGCAAGGTTCAGATGAAACATGCTTTTTACACAGAAAAAATTAGAACAAGAAACATCCCAATGTGCTACTACTATGGAAGAAAATGTTAAAGAAGGTTATGAAGTAATTTTGAGATACCTTCGATGAAACACATATTAGACAGAAGAGCTAAAAATTAGGTTTAACTACTTACTTACTCTCGTAATTCCTTGTTAAACTTCTCTGATATTCCTTCGTGCAATAACAAATTGCTGCAGGGAAAACTACAACTTCTGACAAATGTATTTTCAAACAATCCATGTTGCTCATACTTAATTGGAGATGGAACTGGTCACAGTGAAAAAAATTCGCAGTATATGATAGCTGAGCTTTTGAATACCTGGGCATTTCCTGGCGTATCACCCAAATTATGCTATCCATTACTAATATCAGGCTTTGATCATCCTGAATTATTTCAATGATAGACGTGATATGTTGATGCATTCGGCTTTGTGAATCAAGTAAAAGATACTGTAGTGATTTGTGGAGATGATCCTTAGCTTCTCAACCGACCAACTACCAAAACAATTAGATATGGTTTCAATGAAATGATTACCAATACCGTCTTCAAACTACATCAGAACACAGTAAATTCGGCGTCTATAAAAGTTCTGAATTATTAAGACATTTACTATGGCGGTATTTGGATTACGATATTTCTAATGCAACATCCGCTATTGCTTTAGCTGATATAAATGGAATTAGTATAGAAAAATTAAAGAATCTCTTAGTCAGTATAAACCTGCGGAAAGAAGTTTAGTGAACATAAAATAGGAAATAGTGTAGTTGTAGATAGTTATGCTCATCATCTAATTGATTAAGCTACGATAAATGGCGCATAGAAAATATGCAGATAAAGGATTATCGCGATTTTTCAACCTCATACATATGCGCGTACAGCTAAATTCTTAAACAATTTGCTGAAGCTTGACAACAGATAAAAGTATTTCTTTGCCCAATCTTCGCTTCTGTTCGTGAAAAGAAAAAAATAGTAGAGTATAGAAAGATCTTTAAAAAGGTTACTAAAGGGGCTCAAATTATCAATGGTGAAAGAAGATTTTCGATAAACTAAACTTTATTAATAGTGTATTCTATTCATGGGCAGGAAATATCAATAAACTGTCAAAATTTATAGAACAAAAATCAAAATAATCAGTTATATTTAGAAAAACTTAAAATGATTGATTATATACCAATCCAAGGAGAAAGTTACATATTGAATATAAATGGTTAATTTTGGCATATGCTGAATCTTTTAGCAGGTGTAGGTGTTTTAATTCTGTGTATAAGTGCAGCTATTACACTTGGGACTGTTAGAAGGATCTGTACTGTTGCTACTGGGTGTGTAGAAGATATGATAAACATTGCAGTGCATTGAATCTTGCTAGAAGACTGATGAACAGTTAAAAAGTGAAACTTAAATTAATCATGGCAGAAACTAATATTTTATTGCAAACACAAACATCCTAGCTGAAGACTTACAAGTAAAATCTGATTAGATCCGCTATTTAATTCCAGCAGAAGGATTTAACAACATCTATCAATGGATTACAATCTTCAGTAGATAATATGAAATCTAATGTTGCTGGATTCAAGAAAGTACTGATGAAAAATCGAAACTTTTCTGAGTTGAAGAAAATAAGCTAAAACTTCTAATTTACTTAACAAATTTTTAAAGAAGGATAGTTGAAGATAATATTTTAATTGTAATAAAATAATAATTTTAATTCATCAAAAATTAACAACATTTTTGGTGAAAAGATATGTAAAATATTATATAATTAATCTAAAAATTCATAGGGAGCAACACAAAAATCATTAATATGTTGCTCCTCCCTTGATACTAGCGAAAATCTTATCTATTATCTCTTAATTTTATATTTATCTCACTTATACTATTTCTAATACTAAAATATCGAACTATTCCTATTGAAAATATAATACAGTAGCTGTAATCAGCATTAAAATTAAAAGTAGTAAGACTACTAAAACCATTTCAAATAATAGCCCTTAACACAAGTGGTAACATAATAAGAAAATAATGTGATACAAATACTATTACTATATTATCATTTTAACTTACTTTGAAATACTTTACCAGCTAATCCTTGTAATAAGCCTAAAATAGCACATACTAAGGTTTGAATTAATACTGCCATATTTAGATTATCAAAACTCTGGATATACAATGGCATACCATCGGGATAAAACTGACCACACAAAATACCAATATCAGATTAATAACATTCCCTGCTCCTATCCCTAACAACATAAATATTACAATGAAATAATTTCATTTTAATACCTCCTATAATCCTAATTTCTGTCTTAAATTCTTTTAACATCCTACGTGATACATAACTTATATCCGAATTTTTATACTTTATTACTATTGTTCCTCTCCATCCTAAATCTAAGCTATGAATATATTTAACATTAGCTATTTCACTTTTGAGATATTTTATAAAATCCTTAGTTAATATTATTCTGTACTTCATATAACTCTCAACAATAAATCTAGCAACTAACTGTAACTACATATACTTTTCTATCTTCCTATATATACCCTTATAATATCCTCGTATTTAATAAACGTACTTTTCCATCTAAAACTCTATAAGTAATCTTCTTATTTTCTATATAATTCACTAAATTTTGAATCTCATCATTCACTTTATTTGTTGATATAGTAACTATTGTTTCTCCAAATTTCTTATCTATATTTAATTCAACTTTCATCTCTGGCTCCTTTCATAATTATATTTTATATAATAAATATTTAAAAATCTATAGATAATGTATATTCAGTTTCAATTATCTTGTTTATTCGCCAAATTATATACTAATTACAAATACAGTACATTTTACTTACGAATACATATATTATTTTATATAAACAATTTATAAAAATATATCTAAATAATGTGACAATTACGGTTAGAATACGTTTTTCATGAGTTATTTTAAAAATTATAATCTTTATACTTGATTTTATATCAATTTTGATATATTATCTCAAGTATGAAATTTTGAAAGAATTATTTTATGTTAAACGAATTTACTCGCATCAAAAGGAAACGTATTAGACCTAGCTATCCCACGAGTTTCATGGGGGCTGCTTTTGGTAAAATCGTTAGTTCATTAGTAACTGACATTATGATGCCACTTATCGCTCTTGTATTCCCAGCTAAACCTGATTTCACAAACTTAGCTTGGGAAGGTATCAAATCGAACTTCATTCAAATCACTATCGATTTCATATTACAGCAATCCAATCTTCATTTCATTAAAGCCATCAACACAGCTAAAGACAAAGTTACTAAAGCTGAAGCAGATGCTGAGCTGAAACTCAACGTGATGCTGAAGAACTTCTTAAAGAAATCCCGCGATTTATTAAAATAATAAATTAGAAAATTTAAAGTCTGACAATGTCGGACCTTTTTCTATATATAAAATCACTTGAAATAATCATCTCAAGTTCTTTTTCTAATATAAATTTAGAAATCTTAATTTTTAATAAGATTTTAAAATTACTCTTCCTCATTTTTACGGCGTTTTTATTGCTGCAAATAGACCTACAATCGCTAATCCTAATCCTGCTAACTACTGTATTTGTTTGTGTGCCCTGTATTAGCTAAACGTTTGAGTCACAACATTAAGTTTTATCTCGGAAGCTAGAGCGAATTTCAGACTCATCATTTGCTCCTCCAGTATACTCTGGTAACGCTGGTTGTACTTCTGGTCTCGTTTACTCCTCAGTATATTCTGGTAACGCTGATTGTACTTCTGAGTCTCCTCACTCCTCAGCAAATTCTGGTAGCTTGGTTTTGTACTTCTGGCTCTCCATTCCTCCTCAATATATTCTGTAACGCTGGTTTGTACTTCGGGTCTCCTTTCACTCCTCCAGCAAATTCTGGTAAGGCTAGTTTGTACCTCTGGGTCTCCTATCCTCAACCAAATTCTGGTAAGACTAGTTTGTACCTCTGGATCTCCTTTCACTCCTCCAGTAAATTCTGGTAAGGCTGGTTGTACCTCTGGGATCTCCTTTTTGCAGTTTGTTTATTAACTATTATTGTTACCTCAACTTATCTTCGTTCCATCTGGATATGTTATGTTATTTTGTAGTTACATTTTCTGGAATATTAGTACTTGTACTACTCGATCTTCCATTCTATTTTGTTCCATCGGTAACTCTTCCACATTTCCTACCTATCTTTCGCATCTGCACATCTCCATTTGTAATAGTTTGTGCTTTTGGTTGTGGATCAATCGTCTTTTGTGGTGTTACTTCCACCATTCTGCTCCTTCTTCTGTACCTGTTGTCTGGGTATGTGATTAATACTTTTCCTGGTTTGTTCTGTGTGTTGTATTTGTATCTGGTTTTCACCCATGTACGTTGTTCCTTTAGGTAGGCTGTCCGTGATGATGCTTCCTTCTGCACTTGGTTCACTTCCGTGTTTTGCGGTTTGTCCTGGCTGTTTCGCAGTTGGAGTGTATGTATCTTTTTGTTCTTTTACCGTGATTGGTACTGTGACTTCGTCTACTGTTCCATCTGGATATGTTACTAACGCTACTGTTGGATGACTTCCTGGTGTGTTCACTACTAGTGTTTTCTTTTCATGCGATGGATTTTGTTCCGCTTGGTAAGCCTGTTTTGTCTACACTGTCTTCTGCATTTGGTACTGTTCCATTGTCTACCGTTTGTGCTTTTGGTTGTGGATCGTAATCATCTTTTTGTGGCGTTACTTCTACCGTTACTGTCACTTCTTCTGTACTGTTGTCTGGGTATGTGATTAATACTTTTCCTGGTTTGTTTCCTGGTGTTGTATTTGTATCTGGTTTTCTACCCATGTGTACAGTTGTTCCTTTGGTAAGCCTTCGTGTTGATACTTCCTTCTGCCTTGGTTCACTTCCGTGTTTTGCGGTTTGTCTAGCTGTTTCGCAGTTGGAGTGTATGTATCTTTTTGTTCTTTTACCGTAATTGGTACTGTGACTTCGTCTACTGTTCCATCTGGGTATGTTACTAACGCTACTGTTGGATGTTCTCCTTGTGTGTTAACTACTGGTGTTTTCTTTCCATGCGATTGGTTCGCTTAGTAAAGCCTGTTTTATTCCACACTGTCTTCTGCAGTTTGGTACTGATTTCCATTGTCACCGTTTGTGCTTTTAGTTGTGGATCGCAAATCGTCTTTTTGTGGTGTTACTTCATCCGTTACCATCACTTCTTCCGTACTGTTGTCTGGATATATGATTAATACTTTTCCTAGTTTGTTTCCTGGTGTTGTATTTGTATCTGGTTTTCTACCCACTTATACGTTGTTCCACTTGGTGACCTTCTGTGTTGATACTTCCTTCTGCGCTTGGTTCCTTCCCGTGTTTTCAGGTTTTGTCCTGGCTGTTTCGCGGTTGGGTGTATGTATCTTTTTGTTCTTTTACCGTAATTGGTACTGTGACTTCGTCTGTTCCATCTGGGTACGATACTAACGCTACTGTTGGATGACTTCCTGGTGTACTTACATCTGGATTTGTTTTTCCATTTAAACTCTTGTACCTTCTGGTAAAACCTGTTTTATCTACACTGTCTTCTGCGTTTGGTACTGTTCCATTGTCCACTGTTTGTGCTTTTGGTTGTGGATCGTAATCGTCTCTTTGTGGTGTTACTTCTACCGTTACTGTCACTTCTTCCGTACTGTTGTCTGGGTATGTGATTAATACTTTTCCGGTTTGTTTCCTGGCGTTGTATTTGTATCTGGTTTTCTACCCACTTGCATACGTTGTTCCACTTGGTAAGCCTTCTGTGTTGATACTTCCTTCTGCGCTTGGATCACTTCCGTGTTTTGCGGTTTGTCCTGGCTGTTTCGCAGTTGGAGTGTATGTATCTTTTTGTTCTTTTACCGTAATTGGTACTGTAACTTCGTCTACTGTTCCATCTGGGTACGTTACTAACGCTACTGTTGGATGACTTCCTGGTGTACTTACATCTGGATTTGTTTTCCATATAACTCTTGTACCTTCTGGTAAACCTGTTTTATCTACACTGTCTTCTGCGTTTGGTACTGTTCCATTGTCCACTGTTTTGCTGCTTTTGGTTGTGGATCGTAATCGTCTTTTTGTGGTGTTACTTCTACCGTTACTGTCACTTCTTCTGTACTGTTGTCTGGGTATGTGATTAATACTTTTCCTGGTTTGTTTCCTGGTGTTGTATTTGTATCTGGTTTTTCTACCCACTTATACGTTGTTCCATGACTAATCCGTCCGTGTTGATACTCTCCTTCGCTTGGTTCACTTCCGTGTTTTGCAGTTTGTCCTGGCTGTTTCACGCAGTTGCAGTGTATGTATCTTTTGTTCTTTTTACCGTAATTGGTACTGTAACTTCGTCTACTTTCCATCTGGATATGTTACTAACGCTACTGTTGGATGACTTCCTGGTGTGTTCTACTACTGGTGTTTCTTTCATGCGAGTTTGTTCCTCTGGTAAAGCCTGTTTTATCTACACTGTCTTCTGCTCGGTACTGTTCCATTATCCACTGTTTGTGTTTGTTGTGGATTATGAATCGTCTTTTGTGGCGTTACTGACTGACTGTAACTTCTTCCGTACTGTTGTCTGGGTATGTGATTAATACTTTTCCTGGTTTGTTTCCGATGTTGTATGATCGGTTTTCTACCCACTTATACGTTGTTCCACTTGGTAATCCGTCCGTGTTGATGCTTCCTTCTGCGCTTGGTTCACTTCGTGTTTTTGCCGTTTGATTTGGCTGTTTTAGCCGTTGGATTGTTATCTTTTTGTTCTTTTACCTTGATCGGTACTTCGACTTCGTCACTGTTCCATCTGGATAGTGGACTAACGCTACTGTTGGATGACTTCCTGGTGTGCCCCATCTGGGTGTCTTCCATGTTACATTTGTACCTTCTGGTAATCCTGCTTTATCTACACTTGCATTTTAGGCGCTGGCACTTGTCCATAACTTGTATTTTTGTGGAATTGGCGTAGGAGTTCGTTTTCTCACTCATTGAAGATACTGTAATTTTCGCAGTTCTTTCACCCACATTCCCTGATTTTATCTTCTGCTCAGAATGTTTAAGTAAATTCTTTTGCTTGGTGTATTTTCTGGTAGTTTTTCTACTTCTTGTTTTCCTGTTTTGAATTTAATGAGTATTGTACTATCATATTCTGAATAATCAGGTAATCCTGTTACACTGACAGTTTTAATTCCTTCCATTTGCGTTATCTTCTGCCCTTATTTCCATATTTGGTAGCAGTTTTATCTAATGCCGTCATTTCCCAGTTTGTGTTTTCTACTGGTGTTTGGATTGTTGGTTTCGTTACATCTTTAACTTTTTAATGGAATTGTTACTTCTTTAGTTGTTCCATCTTTAAATGTTACTGTCGCTTCGATGATTTGTTTCACTCATATGCAACTGTACTTGATTTGTTGCTTTTGGTTCTACTCTTTTACCGATCTTATCAGTTCCATTAACATTTCCTTCTTTTTGATGTCCGCTAGTTACTTTAGCTTTTAATCATCGTTTGTTACTGGATCGTTTTGATTTACTTCGATTTGTGTACCTGCAACATTGTACTCATCACTTAATTTCACTTACATTTCTGCAGTCACTTCAACTGTATCTTCTTCCATCAGGATATGTTACTAACTACTCCTGTAGTAGTTCCTGGTCTATAACTACAGTTGTCTTCCATGTTACATTTGTACCTTCTGGTAATCCTGCTATCTACACTTGCATTAGGTGCTGGCACTTGTCCATAACTTGTATTTTGTGGAATTGGCGTAGGATTTGTTTTCTCACTCATTGAAGATACTGTAATTTCTTTGCAGTTCTTTCACTACATTTCCTGCTATTATCTTCTGCTCAGATATTTTAAAGTAAATTCTTTGCTTGGTGTATTTTCGGTCAGTTTTCTACTTCTTGTTTTTCCTGTTTTGAATTTAATAGTGTTGAGTTGCACTATCATATTCTAGATAATCAGGTAATCCTGTTACACTGACAGTTTTACTCACTTCCATTTGCGTTATCTTCTGCCTTATTTCATATTTGAGTAAAAGTTTTATCTAATGCCGTCATTTCCCAGTTTGTATTTTTCTACTGTGTTTTGGATTGTTGGTTTCGTTACATCTTTAACTTTTCTAATGGAATGTACTTCTTTAGTTGTTCCATCTTCAGTGTTACTGTCCTTTGATATTTGATTTCCACCATGCCATAGTCACTTATTTGTGCTTTTGGTTCTACTTTTATGATCTTATCAGTTCCATTTAACGTTTCTTCTTTTTGATGTCGCTGTTACTTTTAGCTTTTGAGTCATCGTTTGTTACTGGATCGTTTTGATTTGACTTCGATTTGTGCCTGCAACATTGTACCATCACTTAATTTACTTACATTCACAGTCACTTCAACTGTATCTTTACTTCCATCAGGATATGTTACTTCAACTACTCCTGTAGTAGTTCCTGGTACTGTAACTACTGGAGGTGTCTTCCATGTTACATTTGTACCTTCTGGTAATCCTGCTTTATCTACACTTGCATTAGGCGCTGGCACTTGTCCATAACTTGTATTTTGTGGAATTGGCGTAGGATTCGTTTTCTCACTCGTGAAGATACTCTCAATTTTTCGCAGTTCTTTCACTTACATTCCTGACGTTATCTTCTGCTCAGATGTTTAAAGTAAATTCTTTGCTTGGTGTATTTTCTGGTAGTTTTTCTACTTCTTGTTTTCCTGTTTTGAATTTAATAGTGTTAGTTGCACTATCATATTCTAGATAATCAGGTAATCCTGTTACACTGACAGTTTTAATTCCACTTCCATTTGCGTTATCTTCTGCCCTTATTTCCATATTTGGTAAAGTTTTATCTAATACGTCATTTCCCAGTTTGTATTTTCTGCTGGTGTTTGGATTGTTGGTTTCGTTACATCTTTAACTTTTAATGGAATTGTTACTTCTTTAGTTGTTCCATCTTTAAATGTTACTGTCGCTTCGATATTTGTTTCACCATATGCAACTGTACTTATTTGTGCTTTTGGTTCTACTTTTGCGATCTTATCAGTTCCATTAGCTTTTCCTTCTTTTTGATGTCGCTATTACTAGCTTTTAAAGTCATCGTTTTGTTACGGATCGTTTTGATCTACTTCGATTTGTACCTGCAACATTGTACTCATCACTTAATTTACTTACATTCACAGTCACTTCAACTGTATCTTTACTTCCATCAGGATATGTTACTTCAACTACTCCTGTAGTAGTTCCTGGTACTGTAACTACTGGAGTGTCTTCCATATTTGCATTTGTACCTTTCTGGTAATCCTACTTTATCTACACTTGCATTAGGCGCTGGCATCGTCCATAACATATTTTGTGGAATTGGCATGGAGTTCGTTTTCTCACTCAGTGAAGATACTGTAATTTTCGCAGTTCTTTCGCATACATTCCCCTGCGTTATCTTCTGTCAGAATGTTTAAAGTAAATTCTTGCTTGGTATATTTTCTGTAGTTTTCTGCTTCTTGTTTTCCTGTTTTGAATTTTAATAGTGTTAGTTGCACTATCATATTCTAGATAATCAGGTAATCCTGTTCACTGACAGTTTTAATTCCACTTCCATTTTGCGTTATCTTCTGCCCTTATTTCCATATTTGCTGAAAGTTTTATCTAATCGTCATTTCCCAGTTTGTATTTTCTACTGGTGTTTGGTTGGTTTTCATTTTGCATCTTTAACTTTTTAATGAATTGTTACTTCTTTAGTTGTTCCATCTTTTAAATCATGTTATCGCTTCGATATTTGTTTCACCATATGCAACTGTACTTATTTGTGCTTTTTGGACACCGTACGATTCTTATCAGTTCAGTAACGTTTCCTTCTTTTGATATCGCTGTTACTTTCAGCTTTTAAGTCATCGTTTGTTACTGGATCGTTTTTAGATTTTACTTCGATTTGTGTACCTGCAACATTGTACTCATCATAATTTACTTACATTCACAGTCACTTCAACTGTATCTTTACTTCATCAGGATATGTTGCTCTCAACTACTCCTGTAGTAGTTCCTGGTACGTAACTTCTGAGTGTCTTCCATGTTACATTTTGTACCTTCTGGCGAAATCTCTTTATCTACACTTGCATTAGGCGCTGGCACTTGTCCATAACTTGTGTTTTGTGGAATTGGCGTAGGATTCGTTTTCTCACTCATTGAAGATCTCGTAATTTTCTGATTCTTTCGCTTACATTCCTGCGTTATCTTCTGCTCGAGATGTTTCAAAGTAAAGTTCTTTGCTTGGTGTATTTTCTGGTAGTTTTTCTACTTCTCTGTTTTGAATTTAATGAGTGTTAGTTGCACTATCATATTCTAGATAATCAGGTAATCCTGTTACACTGACAGTTTTAATTCCACTTCCATTTGCGTTATCTTCTGCCCTTATTTCCATATTTGGTAAAGTTTATCTAATGCCGTCATTTCCCAGTTTGTATTTTTCTACTGGTGTTTGGATTGATTGGTTCGTCTACATCTCTAACTTTTAATGGAATTGTACTTCTTTAGTTGTTCCTATCTTTTAAATGTTACTGTCGCTTCGATATTTGTTTCACCATATGCAACTGTACTTATTTGTGCTTTTGGTTCTACTCGATCTTATCAGTTCCATTAACGTTTCCTTCTTTTGATGTCGCTGTTACTTTAGCTTTTAAGTCATCGTTTGTTACTGGATCGTTTTGATTTACTTCGATTTGTGTACCTGCAACATTGTACTCATCACTTAATGTTACTCATTCACAGTCACTTCAACTGTATCTTTACTTCCATCAGGATATGTTACTTCAACTACTCCTGTAGTAGTTCCTGGTACTGTAACTACTGGAGGTGTCTTCCATGTTACATTTGTACCTTCTGGTAATCCTGCTTTATCTACACTTGCATTGAGGCGCTGGCACTTGTCCATAACTTGTATTTTGTGGAATTGGCGTAGGATTCGTTCTCCTCATTGAAGATCTGTAATTTTCGCAGTTCTTTTCACTTACATTCCTGCGTTATCTTCTGCTCAGAATGTTTAAAGTAAATTCTTTTGCTTGGTGTATTTTCAGTTAGTTTTCTACTTCTTGTTTTCCTGTTTTGAATTTAATAGTGTTAGTTGACTATCATATTCCTGAATAATCAGGTAATCCTGTTACACTGACAGTTTTAATTCCACTTCCACTTTGCGTTATCTTCATGCCCTTATTTCCATATTTATGGTAAAGATCTAATGCCGTCATTTCCCAGTTTGTATTTTTCTACTGGTGTTTTGGATTGTGGTTTCGTTACATCTACTTCAATGGAATTGTTACCGTATCCGTTGTATCATCCAAAGATAAGTCACTATTGCATTGATTGTTTCATTTCCATACTCAGCGGTACTTATTGGTACCCACAGGAGTAACATGATTTAACTGTTATTACCATTATTACCAATAGTTACAGCTGTTTTTAATTCATCATTTTGTTATAGATTCATTTTTGATTTTTATCTATTTTACTAGCTGTTGGTTCATATTCTTCACTTAATTTTCGCACATTCACAGTCACATTAACCAGATCTATAGAACCATCTGGATACATCACAATTACTACACCAGCCTTTTGACCAGGTCCAGTAGTTGTGTTAGGTGTTGTTCTCCAAGTATATGATGTACCAGCAGGTAATCCATTTTTATTAATACTTGTTCCTGCATCTGGTGCCTCACCATAACTCACGGTTTGTTTTTGTCCGTTAGGGGTTGCATTATATTTAGTAGTCATCGACTTAACAGTAATTGTCACTCGTCTTTGACTAGAATTATTCGAATTATCCGTTACCTGGATATTAACATCATATGTCTTACTATCTTGTCCAGCAGGTAGTTTTGATACCTCTTGAACTCCATTTTTAAACTTAATTGTCTTAGTAGCATTGTCGTAAACTAAGAAATCCGGCAATCCAGTTACATTTGTTGATTTAACACCTGTTCCACGAATTATCTACTGATGTTACTTTGATTTGTGGTAATATTCTATCTAACGATGTTATTTTCCCATAGTTGTCCTTCTGTTGGTATTTGAATTGTTGAACTGTGATATCTTTTACTTCAGTGGAATTGATACAGAGTCTATCAGTACCATCAAGATATGTTACAGTCGCATTTATAGTTTGTGTCCCACGTATCTCGTCGTACTGATATTTCCAACTGGATAACAGACCTCCTTTACCGTTACCATTGTTATTGATTGTTTACAACTGCTTTAAATCATTATTTGATACTGTATCATCTCTGATTCTTGACTATTTTAGTAGCAGTCGGTTCATGTTCATCACTTAATTTGCCCTTTTACAGTCACAGTTACAGTATCTATTGAAAGCCATCTGGATAAGTAACCTTTACTATTCCTCTCTGTTCCCTGGAGTATTTGTATCTGGTTTTCTTTCCCATTTGTACTGAGTATTAGCTGGTAAACCTGTTGTATTTATACTTGTACCTGGATCTGGTGTTTGAGCATGACTTACTTCCTGTATTTTTGGATTAGCTGCTGCCGTATATTTTTGCGTTTGTGATTGAATATTAAAAGTAATATTTTTAGTCGTAGTATTCCCTTTTTCTATCTACTGCTTTAACAGTTTACTTGAAGACTAGATTTCACCATTTTGGAAATTGTTCGAATAAACTCCGCTAATCTCTATTTTCTGATGTTCTAGGATTATAAAAATAATGGATTCGGAAGATTTTCAACTGTTATAGGATTGCCATCTTTAAGCCCTACCCCCTTTATTATTGTCCTGTGCAGAAATATTTATCTCACTCTGGTAATCCTTCTAATCTTTGTTAATAATACCGAATCTGGTGCTGTGATAGTTGGATTAATATTATCTACTATTTCACCGGTATAGTTAGAGTTTTCATCAAATGATTACCACGAAGAATCTCTCAATTTCTTTATGTTGTGCTCCTGCAGCAGAAGTATATCCACAGTAGATGAACCACCTTTCCAACGAACGGTCAACTCACCTGGAAGTGCTGAATTATCCGAAACAGTAATATAATTTCTTGCGTCTCTAGTTGACCAGATTGATTCTGGTTAATTTTTATCTTGTTTTCCCTATAAAATCGTAAAACTGTATAAGGAGTTGTTACATCTTTGTTACTCCATTTTCATAAGTTGTTGTTACTACAACGTTTCTTGTCCCAACTTGTTGTAAATTAAATGGTGTTTTATAAGTTACTTGAGCTGTTGTCTGTACTTCATTTCCTGTTTTAGAACGTACTAATTCTCTCGGATTTGTATATAATTCTTTAGAGTCACCAAAATAAGCTGTTAAACTTGATGTTTTTGCTTCCACATCATTTGTCGCATTTGTTTGGATAGTTTTAGGATTAAATCCCATCTTTAAAGTGGATTGTCATTGTTGTTCCATCTTCAGAAACTCTCGGCACGTTCAAAATCGATATGGTGAGCTCGATTAACAACATCTGGATGTTCTGCTTTTAAACTTCTCAATTAAAGCTGTTCTTTCAGCTTCTGTTAAGTGACGAACATCATCTACGTATGTTAGAGTTAAATCTCTCACAGTATTACGTTCACTTTGAGGTTTTATTGTAATATTATAAATAATATTGTAATTATTAGCAGGGAGAGACAGTATCGTTAACAGTTAAAATAACTTGATAATTGCCAGGTTTTATAATTCCATCTCGATCCCTATATTCCCAAGAATACCTGCTTGAACATTTGGATTATTGATATTGTCAATTGTTTGCTAGCTGCTTGAGATCCTCTCTACCTGATGATACAATTATAGACAAATCTTTGAATGGTTTTCCTGAAAGAGTTACTTTTTACTAGATAGAACGTATTAGCACTATCATGTCTAAATTTTTCTCCCTTAACTTGTATCTTAACCAAAAAATATCAGGAATTAAAATATGTCAAATTAGTATCCGCATTACTAACAACTTTACCATTTTGTACATTCTCTAATGGTGTAAATCTAATCCTCTAAACGTGCTTTCTCCACCGTTTTCAATCATCTCCCATTTCTAGCATCACGTTTCCCAGAATGTTCTCGTGTCATTCGGTTTAGCTACTTTATTTCGAAGATAAATTACTTCGTTTAATAATTTTCTGAATACTTTCTTCGCTATTTATTAGTTGTTGGAAGTTTATCTGCTGTTTCAACTAATTCTTTTTTCAGCATCACTGAACTCATAATTTATTTGATTAGCTATGCTATAGAATCTCTATTACAGTTGTTGTTACTTTGTTATCGTTGTGTTTCTTGCAACATCTTCTGTACTATTTTCTTGTTGTTTTTTTCTTTAATATTTCTTCTCAACGTTTGATTTCTCTTCTTTAAAATTCAGCTTTTTTCTGTATCTTCTGATTTTTATCTCCTTAGGGTTTATCCTCTAATTTTATCGAAAAGCTTCTTTTAAGAGCTTTTACTCTTTATCGATTTCTTCTTGAGTTATTTCTTTATTCTCTAAAGTCTTTTTCTGCGTACGTGACAAAATAAGATTAAGCTTTCTTCTGCTGATTTTTCAGTTTTTACTGATATCAGTTTTCTTAATCTTATCAACCAGATCTTTTAACTCTTTTATTAACTTCTTTCTTATCAACAGTGATCCAACTATCTCATTTGTAGTTATCTTCTCTACCATCTGTACTACTAGGTTTTGTGTTTGCTTCTCCTTTTCTAACGTTGGCATCACGGTATGTGGATTTTCTTCACTCATATTACTGTTTTCTTTTCTTTGTTTAACTACTATTTCTGAACCATTAACATCACCTGCATATATGTTACTTGCGAGCCACTAATACTCATCCCACCAACATAGTGAACAACCAAAAAGATATGTGTCCCTTTTTAACCATGCGCCAATTTTTGTTGGAGCCCTTGTCGATTAAATAACATTTATTTTCTCCTTTTTGCAATCTAGTATTTACGATATTATTAATATATATATATCTCTAATCCTTTAGAGATTCAATACTTTCATATTATTTTTAAAGTAAATTTTAAGTAAAACAGATGCGTAAATAATAATAAAAAATAATAAGTTTAGATAATATTACGCATACATTTGACACATTAATAAAAATATTATAATTATTAAATCACTAAATATTAGATTAGAATATAATATATAATATATCATCATTTTTAAAAATCTTTTCATTACTTTTACTGCAGTTTACATAATTTCACCTTGAGGAATTTTTCTTATCTTTCATAGAAAAATAAATAAAAATTAGTTCTATAATATAACTTACTTTAATATTCAAGAAAACATTTTTCTCTCATCAAAGAAATTACCATTACAAAACTAACTTTCTATATTTTCTATTAAGTTTTTCTTTATTTATTCACAACATTCGTAGATATTCCAGTTGTAACTACTTCTACAGCTGATTCTAGTCCGCCTTCTACAAGATTTTTGAGATTGCAGTCTCGTGTACGAATGCTGTATGAGGTGTGTGGATTACATCATCACGATCTATTAGCGTTTGTAGTAATTCATCATCAAACTCTTTTCCTTCGAAGTGGAACATACTTTCTTTCATTTTCATAAACATCTAATCCTGCCCCAAGAAGTTTTCCACTATCTAAAAGCACGTAACACGGCCTTTGTATCAACTAACATACCACGAGCCGCATTTAGCAAGATTGAATTATCTTTCATCTTAGAAATAAATTCATCATTTACCATGTGGTTATATTCTTTAATAGCCGGCATATGAATAGTAATAATATCAGAATTCACTATTAAATCATCTAGATTTTCAACATAAGTTAAAACTTCTTTTGCCGCTTCATTTTTGATAAACATCATAACCTAAAACTTTAGACCTAATGCATTGAATAATCGAGCAGCTTGAGTACCGATTCTTCCAGTACCTACTAACACCTACGTTGAGAGTTCTAAGTTCACGGGATAATATCCCTGGATTCCAAGAAAAATTATGCTTTTCTATATTACATTGAATTTTATTTTGATTTCTACTAATACGTAATGCAGAAGTTAGAACATGCTCAGCAATAGCTATTCGGCGAATATGACGGTACATTCGTCATTTTAATTCCAAGCTCGAACATTAATTCTAAATCATAAATATCAATCCAGCTGAACGAGGTCGCAAAACTTTAACTCCTTGTTCTTTAGCATATTCATATACATCACGTGTAAAGGTTTGTTTTGAGCTAAGACTACACCTTCCTTACCTTCTAATAAATGTTTGTTATCTGATGTAAGTTCTTCCGTATAAAACATCAATTTCAACCTCAGGATGAGCATTTCTCCAATTTTCTAATGCACTCATCTTCTCTCTAAATTAAAAATACTAATTTCATATCTTTTTCCTCCTTAGACAAAGTACTAGTTCAACTTTATTCTAGTAAACTTCTAATAAAAATCAATATAACTAATTTTACCATAAAAATTAACTACTAAAACAATTTTTATTTTTATTTTTCAAAAATTTTTAATAATTTCAAACAATTCATCGTTATTTTCCGCTATTTTATATGTATCTACATTCTCCGGTAATTTTTCTTATAACGATTTTATCCAAATCGCTTTCCATCCTGCATTATTCGCGCCTACTATATCATTCTCTAACGAATCACCAACATAATATAGCGAATCATTGGAAGCTGTAATTTTTCTTGCATAATTTCAAATATTCTAACATCTGGTTTGTTTATATCATAATCACCCGAGACAACAATATTATCTTTATTAATCCATCTTTTTCAACACCTAATAGCTTTACCTTATACCATTGATGTTTACTTGGTCCATTAGTAATAATTCTAGCTTTTATATTATTCTCTTTTGCAAATTCTAAAATACTTATAGTTATATTGAGACATTTGCAATTTTCGTTGATTCTTTTTATATTCTTTTTGCATATTAAGTGCTTCTTCATCAGATAAGTATACCCCAAATCTTTTTGCCGCTTGAATCCTATAAATATGATATTCATCCATATTCATCTCTCCATTTCGAGAGTCAAATTCTACATCACTATAATATCTACTTAAAAAGATAAAATTTTTCCATGTCAATATCCATATTGAATAGATTCTTATACTTTTTCAAAGGAACTATCTGTTCATATAAAGTATCGTCTACATCAAAAACAAGACCAATCATTCTATTTTCTTTACTCATCATTTTTCCAATAATTTTAATAACCCTCCCAGATTCTCGATTATTTTATAAAGCTTTTTCTTTACAAACTTCATCTGGTTCAAACATATCTGGAACCATTATAACTTTAGCACCTGCAGTACTTACGGCAATTACACCTGCCTAGAGATCTTCCAGTACTATACTACCCCCAGGTTTTTATACCCTAAACGTTCTGCAGCTAATAAAAACACATCTGGTCTCTGGTTTACCATTTTTCACCTCTGCCCCACTAGCAAGCTCATCTATATTTTTACAAGACCTGTTTTTCCATATTGTTTGTTATATGATTCATATTAGAAGATAGAAGCTACCGCAACTTTGTAATTATTATCTTTTAGATATATTAACAATTCCTCTATAAATGGCATTTTCTTGGGACCTGTTGTAAACAATATATTCTCTATATTTTATAATGATCATCAACTAATTGCTTTCCATTAACATCAGAATCTTTAAAATAATTTTCTCCCAAAATTCATAAATACTCTTTGTAGTAAAACCTAGCACCAAGAGAGTCTCTTCTCTAGTCATTTCACAACCTTGCTTTTTCGCACTATGAATAAATGCTTCTGTTGCCAAACTTTCGGTATCTACCATTAATCCATCCATATCAAATAACACTGCTTTTATACTCATGTTTATAACCTTCGCTTTTTCTTCTATATTTTTCATCTAAATTTTTACTTTATAACCTTTAGATATTATATCATACTTAGTATTTCATGGGAAAATGTTTCTTCACTAGTATTATCATCTCAAGATAATAAAAATATAATTGTAGATATTCAACTATCCATATTAATAAATATTAAAACTATACTGCCTTTAAATTCTATAGATTAAAACCTATTAAAATTTTAAAATAACAAGAATAGTTTACTTTTTATTTCACTTTTTATTTGAATTTTATTTTAGTGTATTATATAAAAACGTAGTAAAGCTACAATAATTTTGAGATATAATATTAAACATGAGGTTAAATTTATGAAAACAGCTTTTGTGTGCGATTCAGCATTACAAATTAATAAAAATTTTGCAAATAATAATCCAATTACAGTTATCCCGGTAGAGGTTCGTCTTGATGATGAAATTTTCGAGGATAACGTAACTATAACTCCTGATGAGATTTTACAAAAGAATACACAACGGACAAAACCTAGCACAAGCCAACCTGCAGTAGGTAAAATTTTAAGCGTTTATGAAGATTTAAAAACAACAAGGGTAGAGCGTATCGTTGCTTTTTAGCGTCTCTTCTAAACTATCCGGAACATATTCTTCTTTCGTTCAAGCTAAAGAACTTATCGATGACATAGAAATCAAGATAATCGATACTCTTCAAATAGCAAGAATGGTAGGAATAGCTATCGATTATTAAAGAATTCGAGGTGGGAAGTCTAACATTCGAAAATATAGAAAATAGATACTTAGAACTTTCACAGTAACACAATATTCTTTGTAACAGTTGAAACTATGCAATATTTATATGCAGGAGGTAGACTTACTAAAGCTCAGTTCGTTCTATCAAACCTACTAAATATTCTTCCTATTATCACTATTAAAGATGGTCTCCTTGCAGTAAGTGGTAAACATGAGAATGAATAAAGTTCTTTTCAAAAATGTGTGAAGAAATAAAAGATCCAAAAAGTTTATTTGTTCTTTATACAACAGATGAATTATTAGAAAAAGCAATGGCATCTATCAAGAAAACTTTTGGCGATATCGAAGTTGAAACAGAAATCGTTTCTCCTGTAATTGGATCTCATGCAGGACCTAAAGCTATCGCAATAGGATATTTAGGTTACGACAATAAAATACACACACCTTTAGAATTAGATTAAAAACTAATCCTAAGGTGCTTCTTTTCATAGACACGACTCCAAATCATGATGTAAGAAAATCAAATTTGTTGAATCATTCTCATTTTTATTAAACTATTTTTAAAATTTGTTTCTACTAACGCAGCTTGAAGATCTTCTTTTGAAGCAGTTCCTTCAACTTCGATAGTTTTTCTTGGATATTGATTTCAATATTATCAACATTATCTAATTTTTGATAATCTTTCTTTAACAGCAGCGACACAACCACCACATTTTACACCTTCGATACTATATTCATTTTTCATGATTATTCCTTCTTTCATTTTAATGATTTTATTAATTTAACTTTACTCTTTTTAATCTTAACGCATTTAGTACTGAGATATAGAACTAAAAACTCATTGCAGCTCCTGCTAGCATTGGATTTAACAATGGTCCACCGAATATGTAGAATACTCCCATCGCAAAGGAATACCTATAACATTGTAGAAAAATGCCCAGAATAGATTTTTCTTTAATATTTGTTATAGTTTTTACTTAAAACTATAGCATTAACAACAGAATTTAAGTCAGGTTTCATTAATACTATATCTGCCGCATCGATTGCTACATCAGTTCCTGTTCCTACTGCTATTCCGACTTCTGCTTGTACTAGTGCTGGTGCATCATTAATACCATCACCGACCATTGCTACCTTTTTACCTTGAGCTTGAAGTTTTTTGATTTCATTTGCTTTATCTTCTGGTAAAACTTCACTAACAACTTTGTCTATCGATAATTGTTCTGCAATTACCTGAGCAGTATTGTCGCAGTCAACATAACTACCTCTAACCCTAAGCTATGTAATTTTTCAACAGTTTCTAAACTACTTGCTTTTATTTGATCGGCAACAGCTATAATTCCAGCTAGTTCAGAGTCTACAGCTATGAATAATGGTGTTTTCCCTTCTGAAGCATATTTCTCTGATTTTTCAACTGAATCTTTTGTAACAATATTATTTTCCAACATTGTGTTTTTCATTACCGATAAGTACTGACTCCATCAACCATTGATGAAATACCTAATCCTGTTAGTGAACTAAAATCTTTTAACCTAACAACTCTAAATTTCTATTTTTAGCTTCATCTACTATCGCTAAACCTAATGGATGTTCTGAAAGATATTCTACACTCGCTGCAAGTTGCAAGAGAACTTCTTCAGATAAATTATTAAATGTTACTATATCAGTTACTGAAATTTTACCTTCTGTCAATGTTCCAGTTTTATCCAAATACTACAGTATTGACCTCTTTAGCTAACTGCAAAGCTTCTGAACTTTTTATTAAAATACCATGTTCTGCACCCTTACCTGTACCAACCATTATAGCTGTAGGTGTAGCTAAACCTAAGGCACAAGGGCAAGCAATAACAAGCACTGCGATAATAATTTTTAGAGAAAAACTCCAAGATGTATCTCCAACAAAGTACCATAAAATTCCAGCAATTAATGCTAAAACAATAACAATAGGAACAAATGCTCCTGAAATTTTATCAGCAAGTTTTGCTATCGGTGCTTTTAGAATTCTGAGCATCTTCAACAAGTTTAATAATCTGTGATAAAGTAGTATCTTTACCAACTTTAGTAACTTTCATTTTGAAAACACCTGTTTTATTGATACTAGCTCCAACAACCTTACTATTTATGTCTTTTTCTACAGGGATACTTTCACCTGTTAACATCGATTCATCTACAGTCGAACGACCTTCAATCACAACTCCATCAAGAGGTACTTTTTCACCAGGACGAACAAGTAGTATATCACCTGTAGATATTTCATCTATCGCTACTACGTGTTCTTCTCCATTTTTAATTAAATTTGCTGTTTTTCGGCACCAACCCTACCAACTTACTAATAGCATTTGTAGTACGACTTTTCGATACTCCTTCAAAGTATTTACCTAGTGTAATCAATGTTAAGATTACCGCTGCAGATTCATAGTACAAATTCATAGCTGCATGTTCATCACCTAAATATACCAATACCGTTGAATAAACACTATATAAGAATGCTGCCCCTGCTCCTAACGCTACTAAAGAATCCATATTAGGTTTTCTTCTAGATAGCTCTAATTCCTACATAAAGAATTTTTCTACCAAAATACAAAACAGGTAACACTAGAATAAACTGTACAGTTGAAAATAACTTTGGATTCCCCATTGGACTTAAACTTTTCAACGTAGGTAATCCCACCATCTCAGCCATCGCTATGCACAACACAGGCACTGTAAATATAGCTGAATAAATAAATCTTTTCCAAATACCATCAATTTCTTGTTGTTTTTTCTCAGCTTGGTTATCTACCGAATTATCTATTTCTAATTTTTGCTTTATAACCGGCTTCTTCTACTTTTTCTCTATTTCAACAACACTTAATTTTTTTCTTTATCGAATTTTACCACCATCTTCTCAGTAGCAAAATTAACAACTACTTTTTCAGTACCATCTAAAAGATGAAATCGTATCTTCTATATTTTTCGCTACACGTTGCACAGCTCATTCCTTCTAATATAAAAGTTCTCTCTTCAATACTAGAAACATAAGTAAGCTTTATACCCTCAATTTTTCTACAATCTTTCTACTTCCGTTCTATCTATTCCCTCTCCTCTAGTAAGCGTCAGTTTACTCGTTGCAAGGTTTCATTGACATCTGATAAATTATCAACTTGTTTTAAACCCTCTTCAATATGTGCTGCACAAAGCTACAGCTCATCCTTCAATTAAATATGTTTCATTTTTACTCATATATTAATCACACCTATCTTTAAATATTCTCATCCGTCTACAATTGTAGTCTGTTTTTATGAATTAAGTATACTACCATCTAAAATTATTGTCAACAATATTTTAAATAATCAATAATAGAGTATCATTATGATATGTAGCAAAGGCTATCATGGAGCGTTTAAAAGGGTTACCTCAACAAATTCAATTTATAGAATTATGATTTTTGAGTCACCCCTTCAATTTTATTTAATTTTTACTCTCTAGTTTTTCATTCATCTGGCGACGAAGTTTAGAAAATCTTCTTTCACTACTACAGTATCAGCAATAAAGTCATGAAGTCCTTTTTCTTGTTTGTGAAACCTACTGCTAAATACGGCAAGTATACTAAGAATATCGTTAATAGTCTACCTACTAGCTCACGATAAACTATCATCTGCGAAACTTAACTTTTTCCCTTTATTAGTCTCTACTTTTTATCTTTCATAATCATCTTACCTAAGGTTTGAGAGAAAAAGTAAGTCATAGCTATAAAGTAAGTAAACATAACAATAACATAACTTAAAGACTCTTCTCCTAAAATAGGAAAATCAAATACCTTGTTTAATAAACCAAAACTAAAAGTGTTAATAAACTAGATATAGCGTAAATAATCTATCATATCAATTACATATGCAACAAATCTAGTCCAGAAACCTACATAGAAATTTTTTTAGAAAGCATCAAATAATCTTCTAATGAAGTTGGCAATGAAAAATCTTTTTCTTTTATATCTACTTTCTCTTCCACTTCTTTAGCATCTACTTTCTCTTCAGTTAATTCTATGTTTTCTACGACCTCATCCGAAATCATCTCTGAAACTTCATCAGAATGAGTATTATCAGAAGGTATTTTTATTATTTAAATCATTATTCATTTAAATCCCTCCTATCCTAAATAGTTACGCTCAACTTTATTTGAATTTACTTCACTATTTAATTCAGAGATAAAACTTTTTGTTGCTTTTTACAAATCTAGAAATTAAACTTTCTGCAGTTTTATCAGCTCTTAACTCAATTACAGTCAGGGTTAGATAGTCCTTTTTCTTCTTTTATTAAATCAATAAGTTCATCTTCAGTACCTACTTTATCAGCAAGTTTGTTCGCTACTGCTTGTGTACCAGTGTACGTTCTACCATCAGCAAGTTTCTTAACTTCATCTTCACTTAGATGTCTACCTTCTGCTATAGCTTTTACAAATCTTTCGTACGCTTCTTTATTTTGCTCTTGTAATATTTTTTTCTAGTTGATTCTGGTAAGTCTTCAGTTAAACCACCTACTGCTTTTTGCTCTCCAGAACGGATAGTTTCTTGTTTAATTCCGTGGTCGTTTAAGAATTTTTGAGCTGAAACATAACTCATAATTACACCTAGTGATCCAGTAGTTGTTTCAGTATTTACAAAAATCTTCTTAGCTGGTGTAGAAACATAATACCCTCCTGATGCAGCCATCTTTTTCATTGAAACATAAAACATCTTTACCGCTATTCTTAGGGGCGTTATACAGCTCAACGCAGTCTCATATACACCACCACCTGGTGAATTCACAGATAGTATTGCTTTTTACATTTTGGATTATTCTTAGCCTCTTTAATTTGATTCAACACAGACCCTCGTGAATAAGTATTCGTCATTTCTGCATTAATCTCTCCTTCAATAGAAATCTTTTGAATCACTTCGCTACTATCACCTTTTTCAAAGTTAATTTAGTAACACTTTTGCTCCTGTAAAAACTCTGTTAAGTACCCATTTAATTCTGCATTATCTTTTTACTGTTGTTACTTGATGTTATAGTTCCTTTAATTAACGAAAATACTACTAAGACTACAACAATAATTGTTGATATCAATCTTTTATTTTTAAAATTCATATTTTTCCTCCAAAAACTTTATTATAATATTTTTGTAAAAAGCTAGTGACAAACAATCTTTTTCGCTATCTGTCCCTATCTTTTAATTTGCTCACCTTTAACTATTTTTCAAACTGCAAATAAATACTTTGTTTTCTAAAGATATAATAATTAATATATATTAACTGGCAATTTATCATCTTCTACAAATTTTTCCATGTCTATCACAATATCCAGCTATAACAAAAGAAACCATTTTGTATCATAGTAACCAGTTAGCGTTAATTCACTCTTACATACTATAGATCTACAAAAACATAATCCTCCATCTTATTGATTTCATCGCCTTGATTATCATCTCTACTTTTTCATAACTACTTCTCTATTCTGCATAGGTTTTAGATACGAACTTATTATATCGTTTCATAAATGCAAGTTCCGCCGTCCCTGTTTGTCCATGCCTATTTTTCGCAATAATTACCTCAATAGTTGAAACATCACTTGTTTCTTGAACATCATTTTCATCAGCATCTTCACTTCCTATAGTAATCACCACGGTATAGAATGAAAACGATATCTGCATCTTGCTCAATACTTCCAGATTCCCTAAGGTCACTCATCATAGGACGTTTATCTTGCCTAGATTCTACACTACGTGATAACTGAGATAAGGCAATTACAGGGCATTCTAACTCCCTTGCCATCTGTTTTAAACTACGAGATATTTCAGATACCTCTTGTTGTCTATTATCTGTTCTCTTGCTTCCTTGTAGCAGTTGTAGATAATCGATAACAACTAAATCTAAACCATGTTCAGCTTTTTAATAACTTACATTTCGCTTTTACTTCATTTACTTTAATAAAAGCACTGTCCTCAATAAAGACATTTTTCTGATTTAAGAAATGAACTGCTGTTTCTAATTTCATAAGGTCATCATTATCAAGAGTACCTCGTTTGATTTTTTCAGAATCTATCATTCCCTCACTACAATCATCCTAGACACAAGCTGATCTACCCATCTCTAACGAGAATAAGGCAACTGTTCTTTTTCTTCTTCGAACGTGGATTTTTCCCAGCAATATGAAGGCAATATTAAGCGCAAAAGCTGTTTTACCCATCGCAGGACGCGCTGCAAGGATAATTAAATCCCCCTTACCAAAACCTACAAGTTTATCTAGCGCTCCGTATCCAGTAGGTACAGCTACATTCTCTCCTTCTCCTGCCATACGAGCTAGAATTTCTTTAAATACTTCCTCAGTAACATCTTTCATATTCTTAAACTGAGATGTTTTTGACGCTCCATCGCGTTCTATGATCGAATAAAGTTGCAGTTAACGAATCAATATCAGCATTACCTTGATTCATCTCTCAGTACTATTTAACAATGCAGCACGAATTTCTCTGTAAAATAGAATACTCTTTACTAAATTTGCATAATGCATTATATTACGAGAGCTTGGTGTAACATCATATAAATCCACTATATATATTAGAGGCATCCACGTTTTTGAATGCCCCACTATTATTTATTTCTTCAAAAATTGTGGTGGTGTCAGGTATTATTTCCATTTCGTCTAAACGTAAAATAGCACTGTAAATATCTTTATTTCGTTCATCATAGAAGTCTTCCAGCATCAACCGTCGCCTTCACTTCTACTAACTTTTCAGGCTCTTGCATTAGAGCCCTAATAACGATTGTTCCGCCATAACGACAGAATCTATATGATATTTCATATTATCACCTTCAACTTATTTACTATTGTTCCACCATGAACTTTAATTGTTCCTTCTACTTGAGAGTGTAGTTTAATTTTAACATTTGTATAACCTAATGATTGAATACCGTGTGGTAAATCAATCTTATCAACTTTTAGGTCATGTTGTTTCTTAAGTTCTTCAACAATTTGTTTAGAAGATACTGATCCGAATAATCTTCCGCCTTCTCCAGATTTAACTTTAATAGTTACTTCTAAACCTTCGAGTTGTTTTTGCAAGTAAGTTAGCTTGAACCAATTCTTCTTGTTTATCTTTTTCAACACGTTTTTGTTGACCTTAAGTGTTGCCATATTAGCATTTGTTGCCTACAGCTTTTTGATGGTTATTAAAAATTTTGCATATCCGTCAGCAATCTCCTTAACATCTCCCTACCTTTTTCCTTTCAACATCTTCTAAAAATATAACTTTCATTTCAGTTCTCCTTTTTCTATGATTTTATTTTTAAGATGTTATTTTTATCAATAGCATCATTTAAACGTTCCAACGCTTCTAATCTAACTCCTTCGATTTGTGTTGCGTGCATTAGCAGATGACCTCCGCCAAGTTCTTCCATAATAAGTTGAACATTGACTTTTCCTAGAGATCTTGCTGAAATACCGACCTTACCTTCTTCTAAGTATCCTATAGCAAAACTACATTCAATACCTTTAAGAGTAAAAGTAAATCCGCACTCTGAGCAAGCATAACATTTGTATAATATTTATCTTCAGGGCTTTGCCATGATAATCTCAGTGATTTTTGAATAGATATTAATAATTTCTCTATTCATAAAATTCTCAAACGGTTCTTTTCAGAATAGTTTGACTTTTTGTAGGATCAGCACCATTACTACGTAAATACGCAGCCGCATCAAAAGTTCTAGAACCAGTTCTTATAGAAAAGTTTTGTGTGTCAACTACTATTCCTCCCAGCATAATCGTCGCTGCTATTGGAGAAATTTTTCTATCTTGAGTTTGATACTCTATCAACTCTGCGATTAATTCCGATGCTGACGAAGCATACGGTTCTATACGTTAATAATGGATTTGTAATTATATCCTCACCCACGTCTGATGATCAATATAACTTTTCTATTGGCCTTAGATAAAATCGCTGCATCCAAAACACGAGAAGCATCAGACGTATCGACGATGATTAAAGTTGTTTGAGGTGTCATAGTTCTCAAGCTTCATCACTATTCTACAAATACTCTTTGATAATTGTTCATCATAGCTATCAATCTCAAACATTACTTTCTGAATAGTTTCATCTTGATCACTATCATTTAAAATAATATAGCACTCTTTACCTAAAAACTTAGCAAAGTATAAATACCTACACAGCGCCAGACTGCATCGAAATCAGGACGTTTGTGCCCATTACAACAATCTTATCACTATCATTTACGATATCGGCCAATGCATTAGAGACAACACGCGCCTTAATTCTACGTGTTTTCCTGTGGATTGGTTTTACCACCATAAAATCTAATTGTACCATCAACATCCTTCATGGCAACCTGATCTCCCCACGACCTAAAGCCAAATCTAATGAACTCTTAGCAAGTTCACCTAATTCCGGTAAAAAGTCAGTTCCCATCCCAACACCTATACTTAAAGTAATAGGTCATCAAACTCTCTTTTTAGATTTCTAGTAGTATCTAAAATTTGGAATTTTTCTTTTTCAATTTTCTTTAAGTCTTTTTACATTTAATAATCCGATAAATCTATCTTCATCTATTCTTTTCAGATAAATACTGTTTTTCTTAGCCCAATCCGTTAATGTAATAACAATAGTAGCATCCAATCTACTGCCACTTCATCATCTAAGGAATCAGATACATCTTCGCAATTATCAAGACTCAAATTAAGAATAATCGGACGGTGTCTCTAAATCTTTGCATTACAACTTTGCTTTCTGTCAATATCAAAGAAAGAAATGTAACCACTATCTTTTGATAGTTTACTTTAAAATGCTTTACCAAAAGATTTTCAAACTGATTATCTACTGGTGTTTCCAAATCGAACAGTTCTTTAATCTCCGGCATAAGCTCTAAAATATTTAGACCCTTTATCTCTTCGACTTTAATATTTTTATAAATAAAGTTATTCGCCCATTCAATATTTTTATCTTTCATCAGTTACAACTATTCTCATAGGAACTTAGTGATACCTCTTTCTGAAGAATCTTTAATTCTATTGAGTCAATTTACTAACATATCTTTCCATTTGTTCGCTAGATTTTTCTTTGCTTAGTATAAAGAAAGAAAATAAAGTAAGCCATCAATATATAAATAACTAAGCTATAGATATTAAATATCACTTAGAATTGCGCTATTAGAAAAATAGTAAAATAATCAATTCATATTTTTCTTATCATTCACACTTATCTCCCCTCTTCATAACAATATATCCTTCTCTTAGCAAATATACTATCAATAAATCCAAGCAATTCAAAAATAGGACTAAAATCAGCATTAATGCAAACACCACAGGCTACCAATATTTGATTTTGATTTTTGTTCTATAAAAGAAAACATGAGTAAACAATCCATTTAAAATAAACCCAAATGACAACACTCTGTTATATTCTGAATAAAATATTCCAAAAACTATAAGTATCACTTCCCTGCCTCCATTTCAACAAAGAAAGTTATTAATGTAACACCGATGTATATATATCCACTTCTTGGGCTTAGCATTATACGACTAAACTTAGGAAAAACTGGGATAATCACATATTCTCTAGCTAATAACGATAATGTATATTGCACCAAAGCTAAACTATACAAACATCATCACAAATAATGTTACAGGAAATGTCTTTTGCAAATTAGAAAAACTTTCTAATATTATGTTTTTATCTACACCTTGGTTCATTTCCATCATAGAATTTACATAAGAATTAATAAAGTCTAATATTTGATTACTATCACAGTTATATTCCCATTTTTATAGACAAGAATACGTATAAAGCTATCCCTAAGAATATTATTGTATTAACAGTTACAACCAATAATAATTTTTGAACCTCGTAAATATATAGTTTTATACATTATATAAGCTATAATCATGTGTATTCCAAACCAAAATATCATATTATGAGAAAGCAAATAATGCTAATATTACTCCACCTGAAATAATCAATGGAATATAATAATTCCATCCTTTCGCACCTAATACATATGTAAGTGGAAAGACAGAAAGGAACGCCGTCATAACTTCAATATTTAGAAATATCCCTAATAATATTAGATTAAATAGCTCACTGCATAAGCTAGTATTTTTCATATTATTAGGAGTTCTAAAGAAAAACTTATTCTTCATTAATTCTTTAATTTCTTTCTCAATGAGATCTGAAATGTTATTATCCAAATTAACACTCCTTTTATATTTTTATAATACCTGCATATAGGAATTCAAACTATATAGGTATCTTTATTATTATACCAAATTTCGATGTTTTTTTAAAGGAAAATAGAAAAAAATACAAATATCAAACTAAAATAAAATAAAAATAAGCTCCACTTTAAAAATAAGATTTCTCAATAATTTTTCATATTAAATACTTTTTGTAATTGACAAAAAGTATTATAAAATTATGACATTTAGTAGAGGATACAACTAATTTTGTATTTATTGCTTATGTTTTAATTTTTACATTTATTAAATTTATAGAAAGGGATATTTTTGTGAAAAATATAGTACTATTGTTACCGTTACTTTGGTAGTATTAACATTTTGCACTAGGTGGATACTCATTATTTAACTAAAGATGATAAAACTACTTCATCTGAACAAACTACACAAAAGATGATAAAAATCTTCTGCAACTAAAAGAAAATAATAATTCAGATAACAATAAAGAAAATACTCCATCAACTAATGGAAAAGCCCAGAAACTGTTAATCAACCAACAATTATCAATGGTATTATCTTAGCTAATAAAACACCCACTCCCTGCTAATTATAATCCAGGTGAAAATCCTACAGCACATCAAAAAGTCAATAAATTAATCAGCGATGCTCAGGCATTAAGACTAAACGTTTCAATCAACTTTCTGGCTTTAGAATCATACGATACTCAAGCTAGACTTTACAATAACTATGTAGCTTCACACGGAAAAACAAGAAGCTGATAGATTTTCAAACACCAAACAGGACTAGTTTTCGATCTTATAGATAATCAAGGTTAACTTTTAGGAGCAGAAGGCACTAGTGAAAGCAGTAAAAAAGCAGCAGAATGATTAGATAAAAATGCACACAAGTATGGATTTATCGTTAGATATAAACCTCAGTTCGTTGAAAAACTGGTTACATGGAAGAAAGTTGGCATATTCGCTATGTTGGGGAAGATGTAGCTAAAACAATCTATAAAAATATTTCACTAGAAGAGTACCTTAACGCTCCGGGTGGAGATTATGTAAATTAATATTTTATTGATAAAAGGAGAATTTAATGAATAATAATAATAATTTAGACCCTAACAATCTAGGGTCCAACAACCCTCAGCATCAAATAATCAAAACCATAACAGGACTCAACACAATAATCAGAATTCAGAACAACAAACTATACTGTTCCACCAGTATATACAGAAGAACCAAAAATAATAAAAATCCTGAAGTTACGATTCTAGCGCGGAAATTCTAACTTTTATCAAACCCTGATATTTCATTTTAATAAACAAAGCAATTTAAAAACGGAGATAAAGTTGAAGTTACTATAACTTTAAACAAAAACACTTCTAATAAACTAAAAGCTAAAAACAACTGGAGAATTCAGACGAACATTCACAGTTAATGGACTAAATGAAAAAGCTAAAGAAAAGGAAACTATTATCGTAAAAGAAGGAGCATCTAATTCTTCAAACCCTTCTGATTCTGCTAGTTCATCAAACGAAGTAAAACATAGTGTTAGCGGACGTACAGCTTATGTAAAACCATCTGTCGACGTTAACCTAGAAGCGATAAAAATGATACTAGTAAAATCTTAACATCAATAAAGGTGGGGCATCTGTTACAATAAGAACACTGAAACTAACTCATCTAGGGAAAGTTGGGCAGTCATACTGGATATATTCTTGCAGTTTTACTAGGCGATTCTAATAAACATTTTATAATAAAAAGTTGACTCACAAAATGTGGAATCAACTTTTTAAATTATCTCTAACTTTAATTTAACCATAAGCATACTTATTAATGTTATCCCTATAGCAATAAGGAAAAATAGATTTACTTTGTGTGAAACCAAGCAAGCCATTTTTAACATGTTTAGCTATCCAAACGTAGACATAATCTCCGTAATAAATACCCAATGCGAAGAATAGCTTTTGATAGATTCCCATACTTACATTACGATATTCTCTATCGAAATATTGCATAGCAAGGGAAATAAGTGCATTATAAGCTCCACCATATCCTAAGCCATTTGAGATATAACTAAAATAAATAACATATGGATTATTAACATATAATGCTATAATATAGAACGCTAATGAACATCCTAGTAAGAATAATAGAGTTTTTGAATCCCCATTTTCTAGTAAAGTACACTCCCACAAGAACTCCAGCAATAAGCTGAGGTACTGCAAAGACTGCATCCATATACGCTAGCATTAACGGCGTCATATTTAACTCTGTTTTACCGTAAGTAATCATGTTAGCACCACTTGTAGCAAACTTAATAAATGAAAGCAATAACGCTATAAAAACAAATATAAATAAAACTCTTATGTTTTAATTACTACCTTCACCTTATCAAAATGAAAATCACTATCTACAGGGCGATAATCTTTCATCATAAATGATAATATAAACGTAATTACCGCAATAGCACCCGCTACTATCCACATATAGTCAAAATGTTTATATGTATTCATAGTAAAGAGACATATTGTATCGGTGCTGCGATAAATTCAGCTAATAACGGTGCAACAGATAGTATCGATACTGATACTGCTGCCTTATCTCTGAAAAAGTTTCTGAGAAAATAACATTGAATAAAGCATTGTAGCACTTATCCCTAATGATAAAGAAGATAAGTATAAGGTTATATAGCTACCGTTAAATGCTACTAAAAATGAAGTCACTATTAATAAAAATAGAGAAATTTGAACGAATATTTTACGTTTTTGAAAACATCGCTCGCTAAAAACATCGGCAACCTTACTATTAAAACTCATAAGTCCATATCCGGCTGCTATTTGAGCTGCGAGTACCGGTGTTAAAGAAAGTCCACCTTGTTCTATCGGTGTAATCGCGTATAACTTTCTGTAGGCACGTATAATACTATCGCAGACCAGAATAAAACTAATATCCAAAATATAATAATTTGATCCTTATTCAATTCGAATTTTTAGATAAAAAGATTACCAGAATTAGAATTAATACGATCATTATAAGTGAAAATAAAATTTTTGTTTTTAACCATCTCCTAACTGTATAATTTTTATAAACTGTCGAACTCAAAGTTATATAACTATGTTTAAAATTCAACTTTAACATTATACCACAAAATCATATGTTGTTAAGAAAAACACTCATATTATTTGTTAGATTACTTTCGATAACGTTAAAAAGCTTATTTTTATATTTGGATAGGCTTTTATTGTTTTTAGCACATCCTAATAAAAGTATTTCCACTCGTATATATATCATCAATGATTAAAAATAGATTCAACACTTTCAAGGTCTGATTCACCACACGAAAGATGATACATATTCTCCTTTCTTTCTTTATGAAGTTTAGATTGTTTCTCTCTATAATCGCAACTAAGAATTTTCTTATGATTCACATCACATAACTACAAACTTGTTCAATATGATCAAACCCTCGAATAATCTCCCTAATCTCGTTTGCTGGAACAATCGTCACTAAATCAAAATAATTTAGACTTATTTTAGAAGATTTTTAAATTTTTACTGCGCAAAGCCACATCTCCAAAATATTTTATAGAATAGATTTCATCTTTTAAAAATTCATAGTCAGCAAAAATATACAGAGTATATTCTCCTACTTCCAGGACATTTATATCAATGTGTTCCCTACAGCTAGTACAAAGATAAAATCCTCTTTTTGAAAAATAATGTCAAACCCCTAACTTTTTCTTTTGTTTCAAACTACAAAAACTACACTTCATATCTTACCTCTATTCAACTTTCTATATTTAGCAAGATTATTCATATACTCAATCTCTTTAATAGCATCTTTCATATCCCTACTTATATTATCCGCTAAAAATACGACATCACCAGAATTATCATAGTCCTTTCTACCTACCCTACCTGATATCTGAATCAATGCAGCCTTCGTAAAATTTATATGCTTGGCATCGAAAAACCACTACATCTAAATAATCGAAAGTCACACCACGTTCTAATATCGTTGTCGTAATAAGAACATCTATTTCTCTATTATAAAACTTCTGGATTTTCTCACTTCTATTTTCATCTCCACTATAGGACGAAATCTATCATTATTTCTCGGAAAATATATTTGTTAACATACATTACAGCTGTCTCACACATGCCTATTTCAGGAACAAATATCAATATTCGTCTATCTTTCTTATGTTTTTTCTTGAATGAATTTTTCTATAAATCGTGATTTTCTCGAAAAATCAAACACATCTGATCTCTCAATTTTTTGTATTTTTCGGACAGGCAACAAATACCTGTGATACCTTATAGGGATCTTTTATAACTTCATCAACACTAGATTTAACTATTTCAGATGGCGTGGCTGATAAGAATACAAGTACACCATCATCTTTCAAACTCGTTTTAGCACCATTTTCAAACACTCATCGCAGAATACGGGAAAGCATCTACCCTCATCAATAATAACAATATCAAAGTAATTGTAATACTTAACGAGTTGGTGCGTTGTCATAATATAAAAATTTGATTCTTCCAAAATTTTTCTCTTCTCCATGTAAAATACTAATGGATATCCTTTAAAATCACGAGCAAATCAGTTCTGATAATTCTTTGACTACATCTCGTCTAGGATCGCTAGACAAATATTTTTCTTATCTACAGTGCACAATATATTGCTTCATAAACTATTTCCGTCTTACCTGCTCCGCATACTGCCCAGATTAATGTACTTTTCACGCTGTCTATATTCTCCACTAAACTCTTTACTTGCTTCTTCTTGAACATCGCTTAACTTAACACTAGGGTCTTTCAGGTACTTTTAAATTTGATACTGGGATATTTATATAAAACTTTATAAAATAATCATCACTTCTCCCAAAAATCATACATCTTCTACAATATGTAACTTCCTGATTTTTACCAACAAATGTAAAAATTGTTGCTGATCTTTATTATCACATTGCAAACAGTGGAATTTTTCCTCTTTATCTTCATTTATTGAATACAATTTACTTATATATTGACAATTATCTAAACAATGAAGCTTAATATTCATTTTTAGTAATTTGGATATAGATAAAAGCAGTCCATTATAGCTCCTTAAAAAGTTCAAATCACTCTCTTTTAGAGTATAGACTGCCCCTGTCGTTATTTCATTATATATTTCATCAAAATCTGAATTGATTTCTCCAAAATCATCATAGCTCTTTTTATTTTTCTATAATTTATATTTTTATCATTATTACTCATTTTCGAGTAATAAACTATAAAAGCGCCTCTATAAATTCCACAGTATTCTCTAAAAACATTTTCTATTACCCTTGTCTGTAAATCAAAATTATTTTTCAGTAAAAATTCTTATTTGAGTTAACATTTTAAGATTCTAATATTCCTAGCTAACTACATAACATCTATATTTAATTTTATTTTAACAAAAATATATTTATAAAGCAAAAATAAATGTATATTTTATAAAAGTAACATTTTATGCAAACTATATTGCTAACGTTATCAAAAAGTGATATAATAAAACTATAAAGGGGAACCCCCTATAGTAGCTAAGCTGCTTTATGAAAGGAGTGCTTTAAAATGTTAAGATATCAAGTACGAGGAGAAAATTTAGAAATTACTCAAGCAATTAGAGAGTATGTTGAAAGTAAAAGTTTCAAATTAGAAAAATACTTTTGCTGACAGTTTAGAAGCAAAACGTTTATGCTAATGCTAAAGTATACAAAAATATAAGATTGAAATCACTGCTACCACTTAAAGGTGTAACACTTCGCAGAAGAAACTAACGAAGATTTATACGCTGCTGTTGATTTAGTTGTAGACAAACTTGAACGTCAAATGAGAAAACACAAAACTAAAATCAATAGAAAAGGTCGTGGAAAAGGATTTGCTGAAGAAAATATTCTTACTAGCGAGTTAGAAGAAGCTGAAGAAACTACTTTTGAGATCTTGTGCAAAGTTAAACAACTTGAAAAGTTGAAGCAATGACAAGAGAAGAAGCTGTATTCCAAATGGAACTTCTAGGACACGATTTTTCGCATCTTTAGATAATACTACAAATGAAATTTCTGTAGTATATAAACGTCTGACACTGGATACGGAGTTTTAGAAATTTCTAAATAATTAATATTGAGTTTAAACACAATCAACCATCTTTCATAGGTGGTTGATTTTCTTCAATACAATAAAATTGAAAAAGAAAAGAAAATAGGTATAGAATTTCTCTTGTATTTTTCATACTCTTATAGTAGCTAAAGTAAACACAGTGGTATTTTTACTTCAAAAATAAGTTCTTAATCGAGTATCCTTTTGTACAACAAAGATTAAAAGTCTCGTGTTACACAAAAATAGTAAGAAGAGGAAATATAACCTTGCAGAATACCATTTCTATAACTATATATAATAACCATTAGGAGGATTTTTATGACCAGTTGCTTTATTCGTTGAAAATGGAAGTGAAGAATTAGAACTAATTGCACCTTTAGACATACTACGTCGTGCTATATTCACGTCGATTTAATCTCTGCAAACAACGAAGACTATAGCACTAGCTCACATGACGTAAAAATAATAGTGGATAAAAATTGATAGTATCAATAATATCTCTTGATTATGATGCAATCAGTAATCCCAGGTGGAATGTTCAAGTACGTTACTCGCGACAATAACAAAATAATTAAATTCTATCAAGAAATGTATAACGCAGGAAAATTAGTTGCCGCTATCTGTGCAGCTCCCTATTGTACTAAGCAAAGCAGGTATATTAGAAGACAAAGAAGTCACTTCTTTACCCAACTTTTTGAAAAAGAACTTAATTGTAAAAATTATAACAGTAAAAGCTGTAGTTGTTGATAAAAATGTAATTACTGCTCAAGGCGCAGCTGTAGCCTACTCTATTTGGTTATGAAATTGTTAATTACTACTTCAAGATGACACAGCACAAAAACATCAGTGATGCTATGTTGTCCCAATATTAAAAATAACTTATAAAATACAAACTTAAGACCTCAGATTAAAATATCCGAGGTCTTTTTGTATCATTATTTTATTAATTCTTCTAACTCTTTCTTCATCGCAGCTACTACAACTTCCGTGTACAAACATCAACCGCAAGTTTAAATGTTTCTTTTCACTAGCTGCAAATTCAGCGATTTTTGCATTTTTCTCTACATCTTCTGTTACATTCACGCAAGCTAAGTTATAAGCTAAATCATTAGCTTTATAGAATGAACAAGTTTCTCAACTTCTCTCTCTTACCTTCAGCAAGTAATTGAACTAAAATACCATAAGATACTTTTGTTCCATGTACTACAGAATGCGTTTCTTTAACTAAACTCATACCATTATGTACTGCGTGAGCTCCTGCCATACGTCCATAGTGAACACCGAAACATCCAACGCATCCTGAGATAGCAAAGACTGTGTCTACTGCATTTTTGAAACTTTCAGTGACTTCACCTTTTTCCATAGCTTCCAATGCACCATTAGCATCACGAAGAAGAACATCACGAGTGATTTTAGCTGCTTCTAATCCCATTCTTACAAAAGGATCATTAAATCTATTATTTCTCTCTACTAACACTACTGCTTCATACCATTTAGCTAAAGTATCTCCAATTCCCGCTACAAAGTATTCTTTTGGTGATTCTAATAACAAGTCTAAGTCTGCGACACAAGCATAGGCTGTACGTTTAAAATATGCAACCTCTCTAAATGTGTGATCTGGATGATAAACCGCAGCTACAGGTGCATAAGGTGCACAAGTTGCGATTACTGTCGGTACTGTCATATACTCAACATTTAAGTTTTGCGCTACACCTTTTGCAGTATCGATAACACGACCTCCCCCTACTCCAAGAACTACGTCAACACCTTCTCCATATTCCTCAGCGATGCGTTGCATGTCTTCAAAAGATGCAGAACCATCATATTTTGCTACTCTAAACTCTCTATTCCCTTTATAAAACTTCGTAAATGCTGTGTAAAGATTTTTCCCCAGTAACAATCAAAGGAGTCTAAACCCTTCTAATCTATTATCATGTCAGACAATGCCCCACTTCCTGAAATATATTCACTTACCCTGGTCTTGCTACATTTGCTAATTCAAACATTTTACATCTCTCCTTTGTTGTTAAAAATTTATAATTCATAGTTTTTATTATTTAATTATGATTATAACATTTCGAAAATTAAAATCAATAGTGTTAAAAATATTTTTATTTTCTGATAATTCCAACAAGTAGTACCTTAAACTTTCAACTATTAATAAGAAAATCAAGGTAATTGATGTAGTAAGTCTTCCACACTCAATACTCTGATTTTTATGTTATCTCGGGAAAAATATAGTCCTTCTTTCTTAGTCTGACCTTAGTTATAGATTCCACTATAGTACTAGCTTTTTCTAATGCCACTATATCACCATTTAATTTTTCACTAGTATCTTTCTGCCTTTATATGGACTATAAACACTAGCTTCTATATTCTCAACCCTTAAATAATAACGCTCATCTCAAACAACTTTCCTAAGCATATTTTTATCTGACTAAATTTTTCTTCATTATAATCTACATACTCAAATAAATTTCTGTTTTGTAATCTTTTTGCTAAATCAGCAGCAATTTTTATCTTCTTTATCTTGAATAAGAGACAACAATATAATAGTGAATTTTTCATCTAGTTTAAAAATATCTCGTCTACACTCACTCAGATTTCCTAAAAATGGAATCAACACCTTCATATCTTCAAAAATAATCTTTATCACCTTTAAAAAATATCCTTCAATCTATTAAATAGTTGAATCAAATACCGCTCATAACTTCTAGCTACAGGATGATAATAAACCTCGCCAGTACATTTGGTATCTTGCCATAATATAGTCTTCTACACTATGAATACCAGTATATTTAACGACACTACCTTTCTTCCTCAGCAGTTTTTCTTACGCGCATTGTACGTAATATTCTTTCAAGGTCAAACTGTCCATAACTTGTCGCTGTAAAAATAAGAATCACGTAATAAATAATCCATTCTATCGGCATCTAGTTGACCTGAAACAATCTGATTCAGCATATCATTTTCATGAGTATGTTGAATAGAGACTATATCTTGTGGCAATTTTTCTGAAACAGCTCTTAAAAATAGAATTAAGCTCAGTATTTCCTAACATTATTTTTGCTGTATATTCCTCATGACTATGATTAGTAACATGCTCAAATGCATGAGAAAAACGGTCCATGACCTACATCATGTAAAAAGTCCCGCAAGCATCACGCAAAACTTTTTCATATTCTGTTAATTCAACACAAAGTGATTTAACCTCAGTAACCATTCTTCTAACTATTTCATAAACTCCTAGAGAATGAGAAAATCTAGAATGTTCTGCAGTTGGATAAACTTGAAAAATCTCCTCCTAATTGTCTTATACGGCGTAATCTTTTGAAACTCCTTACCATCAAGACAATTCCAAATTACTTCATAGTGAATATGAATATAACTATGCACTGGATCCTTTAATACTTTTTGTTTCGTCTAATTTTAATTCCATCACTTCTTCCCCTACTACAATCGATATTTTTACTATATTTCACTATTATTATATCAGCATAAAAAGACAAGCCTAAGCTCATCTTTTTCACTCTTATTCTTATTTTTCGTCTACTACGTATGGTAGAAAGTGCCATGTGTCTAGCTCTTTAATTGCTGTAGTTAACATTCTTTGGTACTAGCTGAAGTACCTGTTACACGACGTGGTAAGATTTTTCCACGTTCAGAAATGAATTTTTAAGTAATTCTACATCTTTGTAGTCGATAAATTCTACGTTATTTTTAGTGAAATAACATACTTTTTACGACGACGCATGTTGTTACGACGATTGTTAGTTACTGCCATTGTGCATGTCCTCCTATGTAATTTTAGTCTTCTTTAAACGGATTTACTATATCCTGCATGAAGTCATCATCTAGATTATTTGGGAAGTTTTTCCCAAAAATCAGAGAATGATGAACTGTCATTAATAAAATCTTGTATAGCTGAATTAGCTTGTCCAAAGTTTTGATTAGTGTTGTTATAATAATTTTGATTATTGTTATTATACGCTGGTTGTGATTGAGGTTGATTAAAGCTCATTGAGTCAAAAACCATTGTTTTGTCTACTTTGTGAGCTGTTTTAGATTCAAGGAATTGAACACTATCTACTACCAGTCAACATAAACTGTGTTTCCATCTTTACCTTGATAATTTCTAGTCTGTATTCTACCTTCAACTGCGACTTGGCTTCCACGTCCTAAGAACGTGCCATATTTTCTGCTTGCTTCTAAAAGCTACACATCCAATAAAGTCTGCTTTGTCTTTTGACCATTTTGATCAGTGAATGTTCTGTTTACAGCTACTGTGAAATAAACCATTGGAATATTCGAATTAGAATATCTCAATTCTGGATCTTTTAGTTAATCTACCTACTAATACTACATGATTTTACTATAGTATTTCACCCCTTATTTTTCTAATCTTACTACCATGTGATTTGGATAATGTCATCGCTAATTTTTGCTAAACGATCGAATTCTTTTGTAGACGCATCTGTTGCTGAAGTTAATTCTACTACATGTAGTAAGCATCACGAAGTCTTCGATTTCATAAGCAAGGCGTTTTTACCCTAAATCTTTAACTTCTACTGCTTCTGCACCTTCTGAAAGAATATTTACGAATCTATCAACCACAGCTTTTTGCTTCTTCATCGATACGTGGTTGAACAGCAAACATTACTTCATATTTTCTCATGTAAGTGTTGCCCTCTTTGTCTCTTTGCGACTCTCTAATTTATTAGAGAGTAAGGAGTAATAAAAATTACTCTAGCGACTATTATATCAAGTATAAAAATAAAAAGCAACTAATAACTATATATTTTTACCATAATTTTTATTAATATATTTATTATCTCTCTAGTAATCAAACAACAATACTCTTTTAACATTTTATATCATTTCGCTAACAGTTACTTGTTAATATTTTAATCGAATTCTATCCTTAATCTAATCTATAAATAGTTTTTCTATCTATACTAAAAATTTCTTCTATTATATAATACGAATCACAAAATTTTATCGATAATCATTATCAGTCGTTTTATTTTTATTTTTAACATTATATTTCACTTTCCATACAAGTGTTAAACAAAGAATTCTGTTATATATCAACTATTGCATATTTTTATAATAAATTTAAAAATGCCTTTTATTATAATATATTTTAATTTATATAACAGCTAATAATTTTAAAAATATACATAAAATTGAAAAACGGATTCTTATTTTTATACCGATGAAAAATATACGTTTTATATAGTTTTCTAGTTATATAACAGATATTTACATGTTTATAGATAGGTGATAAAATATAGTTGTAATCAAAATAAAAGATGTTTATAACAATAGATAAGAGTTTGATGTGAGCGAATTTTTATCCTATTATAATATAAACTGAGCATCAAAGGAGTTAAATATCATGGCAAAAGAAAAATTACAAACTGTAGATCCAGTTGAAGAAGTAAACACATTAGTATCTAAAGCGCTAGTTGCTTTGGATGAGTTCAAAAAAATTGAAGATCAAGAGAAAATTGACAAAATAGTTCAAGCAGCCGCTGTAGCAGCTCTTGAAGCTCACGGTCCATTAGCTGTCGCAGCAGAGGAAACTGGGCGCAGTGTTGTTGAAGACAAAGCTATTAAAAACCTTTACGCATGTGAATACATAGTAAATTATATGCGTGATCTTAAACTGTAGGGAGTAATCGATAAAGATGATGTTGACGGCCTTACTGCAATAGCTGAACCAGTTGGAGTTGTTTCTGGGGTTGTTCCAACAACTAACCCAACATCAACAACAGTGTTCAAATCTCTAATCTGTTTAAAAACTCGTAATCCAATCATATTTAGTTTCCACCCATCTGCTAATGAATGTTCTAAACAAGCAGCACGTATCGTTCGTGATGCAGCAGTTAGCAGAGTGCTCCTGAAAACTGTATCCAATTTATTGAAAAACCTTCAATGGAAGGTACTCATGCACTTATGAATCACGATGGAGTAGCTACACCCTGCTACTGGTGGTAATGATGGTTCGTGCAGTATACTTGCGGAAAAACCCTGCTCTAGGTGTTGGGGCTGGTAACGTACTCATGTTATGTACACAAAGACGCTAAACTTAAACAAGCTGTTAATGACATCGTATTAAGTAAGGCATTTGACAACGGTATGATTTACGCCAGTGAACAAGCTGCAATCGTTGATAAAGAACTATACGATGAATTCGTTAAAATCATGAAATCTCATAGAGTTTCACTGTAAATAAAGTAAGAAAAAGCTAAATTAGAAAAACTTACTATTCGGTGTAGAAGCAAACTCAGAAACCGTGGTGGAGCTAAATTAAACTCTGTAATTGTTGGTAAACCAGCTACAGAAATCGCTAGATTAGCCGGATTCGAAGTACCAAAAGGAACTGTAACTTAGCTGCTGAATGTAGTAGTTGGCGTTAAAGAACCACTTCATACGTGAAAACTATCTCCAGTTCTAGCTGTATTAAAATCTACTAGCACTGAAGATGGCAGAAAAAGCTAGACAAATGGTTGAATTCAACGGTTTAGGACACACTGCAGCACCACACCCAAGATGAAGAGAGTTGCACATCCCGGTAAAGTTGTTCGCGCTTGTCGTGTAGTTTGAACTTCCATCTACATTTGGAGTGAATTGCGATGTTTTACAACGCATTTATTCCATCTCTAACCCTTGGATGTGGTAGTATGACGTAACTTCAGTATCTGGAAATGTTACGCAATTAACTGTACTTAACATCAAATTAATCGGACGTAGAAAGTATAATATGCAATGTTCAAATTGCTCCAAAAAGTTTACTTGAACCTAACGCAATCAAATATCTAAGCGAAATGGAGGGGTTTTAGAAGAGTAATGATCGTAACTGATGAATCTATGGTTAAACTTGATTTGCAGGACGTATCATCGATCAACTAAATCGTCGTAAAAACAAAGTTCAATACGAGTATTTGCAGGAGTAGAGCCTAAACCCAGATATCACAACAGTAAAACGTGGATTGGAAATCATATTACTTTTCAAACCTAACGCCATCGTAGCACTAGGTGGTGTCTCCAATGACGCTGCAAAATCATGTGGTTATTCTACGAAAAGATCAGGATGGACTTTTGACAGAACTTGTTCACTGCAGATATCAGAAAAACGTACCTGTTAAATATCCACACTTAGGTCAAAAAGTTACATTTATAGCTGTACCCAACTACTTCAGGTACAGGTAGTGAGGTTAGCACCATCTCGCAGTAATCTTCTGATAAAGAAAATGATAAAAATATCCGTTAGCAGACTATGCTATTACTCCACACGTTGCCCGTTGATCCAGTACTAGTTCAAACAATACATGCTAGACCAACAGCTGCAACAGGTATGGACGTATTAACACACGCAACGAAGCATATACTTTCATCCTCATAATGACTATACTGATGGATTAGCACTTCGCAATCAAACTTGTATTTGAAAAACTAGAAAAATCTGTTAAAGAATCTGATAAAGAAGCTAGAGAAAAATGCAATGCATCTTGTTTAGTTGGTATGGCGTTCGACAATCCATCTTTAGGGAAATTTCTCACCAATGGCACACAAAAATTGGCGGTAAAATTCCACACTGTCCACGGTGAAAACTAACGCAACATTATTACCATACGTAATCAAATATAATGGTACTCGTCCAGGTAGAGTAGCTCTATGGCCCAAATACGAACACTATCAAGCCGATGAAAGATTCCAAGATATCGCCTGTATGCTAGGACTAAAAGCTGATACCCCTGAACAAGCAGTTGATTCTGACGCCTGCTGTATTCGAATTAGGAAAAACGTAGGAACCCAATGAAAGCTTCAAAGACCATGGTGTAGACTACGAAGATTCAAAGCTGCTCTACCATCTAGCTATGGATGCATACGAGATCACGTACTCCAGCCAACCCAAGATTAGCTTCTAATCAGATATGGAAGGTATCATGAAGCGCTTGGTTCGGATTCGATGAGAAAAATCAGAAAATCATTAAGCTATTCATTAAAATATAGAAACATTAAACTCATACTCTTTTCATCCGAGAAGTAATGAATAGAATTATCCTTAGAAAATCTTATGATATTACCTTTCTAACCACAAAATGAATATACTAAAAACTAAAATTAATATTAACAAGCCATATAGTGCAAACGATGCACCATAGCATTAGCGAAAATAATATTACTGTTGTTCCTATTGGGACGGAAATAGTAATTATCGTACTAAAAATACTATATATCGACGTTTGTTTTTCCTCAGGCACTGATTGTAAAATCAACTGCATCCAGTTTTGGATCTGATATTCCCATGAAGTAACCTATTATTACAGTTATCACGAGCATAAATTTATTTTGTAGCAGCAATAGATTTCCTACATACATTATGAATAAAAATTATTTTCAATATAACATTATTCCTTAAACTCATATTTTTTATAAAAACTAATTTGTAGACTCCTCCGGCAATTGTACTAAGTATCTATCGATTTCTACAGTAGCAGTATAAGTACATTACCAACAATAAGCTATCATTTTTACTAAAATTACTAAAAGTAACGCGAACATTGCAGAGGAATAAAGTTCATCCCAAAAATAGTATAACAAAATTATATATTTTCTTTATCTCTTACTAGTATTTTAAATTTTCAATAGTATCCTTTTAAAAATCTTTTTGATGCTTACCTTTCTCTTTTATTTTAACTTTAAAACTACCAACTATTTTTCCATCGCATTTTTATACTTGCCAGTACTAAAATGCTATCAAGAATAATGCTCATCTCACATTCCAAAATATGAATAGTTATAGCTTAAAAAGACCTAAACGAATACCCCTACAACCTTTCCCCTCCAAGTGAGATTGTATTATTTATAGAACTAATAAATGCCAATGCTTCACTGTTGTTCTTTACTCACTAACCTAGTATTTATCGACATTGATAACAGCTATTATACCCACCTCAGAATATCTGCAACAACATTTTACAAATCACTAATACAATAAAATCCACCATTGTATTCAGTAAATACACACCAAGGCGAATAGTGAAAAATAATAAAAACTGATAAAAATCTGTCGATAGTATTCTGTTGTACTTATCTTTCGTCTGATCCGCAAAATATCCTAGGATAAACGAGATAATATAAGGCAACGACGGCTATCGTAAAACTATACTACTAATTCTGATCTGGTAAACTCGTCGGCTAAATACAAACGCAATATCAAATAGTGTCCTACCTGCATTTCAAATGCCAATGAAAACAGTGAATAGCCCATAGAGTTTGTTTTCATATTCATAAAATACCACCTCCTGTATTAGCTCTATTTTTATTAGCAGCATCGAATTTTCAATATATTATATTCTTTTGAAAATTTAAAAATATTTATTATCAAACTTTTAAATTCTCACGATTAATAAAAGAGCAACTATTCGTCATTCGAAATGGCTCAAAATCATGATCCGAGAAACAAGATTTTGTCGAGTCAACTCCAACCTTTTTAGTTACTTCTCTATTTATATATATTTCTTTATATCCTATCCTCAGAAATATTCGTACATATCTCTCAATGAATTGGTAGTCTGTATTTTTATAGAAGAATTGAATTACAGTATCTCCGCTCTCTCTAGCTACCAACTTAGGCTCTCCTGTTGTCTTCTATCTCACCTAGGAAATAAAAATATTCGTGCCCATCCTTATCATCTTTTATTTTTCCTCATAAATAAATAGATTTTTCGTTTCATCATTATAGAAATAGTCGCACTCTTTTCGATTCTAAATTTCTTCTGGCTTCGACATCGAAGTAAATCCATTATTCGGTAAAAACTCCATGTGTGTAATCACGGTTAAAATGAATTTTCATCAATATCGTAGTTAATAAATACCGGCAAAGTCTTTTGTTCTTTTCATCGCTACTTATAACCACCTATAGTGAGTGGGGAAATATAATTTATTCCTATGAGAATAATTTACATATCCTCAAAACTATATTTCACACAATACAAAATTAGTATCTTTGTATAAATTATCTTTGTATATTTTATTATATCTGTAAATTCCATAGCTCTATCAAGTCCAGTAATAATTCTCCTAAAATCCTTGATTGTAACTGTTCTTTCGAATTTTAGACATTTTTATCTCAGCTACATTCTCATCTAAGAATATACAATCATGAAATTCTTCTTAGTAATACTACTAGTTACAAAAATTATTAGTGTAAAGTATCTTCTACTAACATCAGTTCATATAGTCAGCGATAAACTTATTATAATCTTTTAACATAATTTCTTCTGTGTTACAAGATATTACGCTTCTTATCTTCTAACAAACGCAATATTATAAGTTCTTCTATTTTTACTCAAGATTAAATTAGTAGAAACAAAATTTCTAGCATATTCTCTGCGGTCTTTGTCAGCCTTTCCACTATATTTAAACTGTTTTTCCTTCTAGACAAGAATGAATAACAACTTCCAGCTACCTCGAAAATCTTCTCTAACGTCAACTGCATCACAGTTTTCAAAATCAATATGTAGGTATTCTCACCGTTTAGTCAGCTTATTATATTCATCAGCAACGAATAGCCACGTATTTAACTTCATACTGTCTATCGCACTATAAATTCTTTGTTTAGGAGATTTCATCAAAATGAATAGTCGACATCCTCGAATATACCTCTGTTCCCTGAGATAAAAACTCCTTTACGGTATCTTTTGTCATAACTATTATCTCCAGATAGAGCCACAGGTATTAAAAAGTTATTTTTATAATTGGCTATAAAATCTATTATTACCACGAACCCTTATCCGCAGATTTTCGCAAGCCACGACCTAGCTGTTGAATAAAAAGATATAGAACTTTTGAGTAGGTCTTAACATACCACCTGATTAACTCTCGTATATCTACACCTTCATTGAAAATATTCACAGTAAATATATAATCTAGCTGTTCTCCATCATTCTCAACTAACTTGCAATTTCCTGTTCACGTCGTTCCTGACCATCTTCACCTGTTAAGCTGTAGTAGTCTTATATCCACGCGCATTAAACTCCTCACTAAGCACTTTAGCTTCTTTTGTTTTCGATGAACAGAAACCAGACCCTTTACCTATCTCCTGAATAACCATAATATTGATTTTACTTTTATAATATGTTCAATACGTTCATCAGATACTCAAATTTGAAAAATCGCTCAGTTCATCAATAACCTTACCATCAACCCCTAAATCACTCAATACCGAAATAATGAAATGGACATAACAATGAATTTTCCATCGCTTCTTTTAAGCGGACTCATAAACGATATTATTGTTAAATAATTCATAAATATTAAAACTATCGGTTCTATCAGGACTTGCCGTCATCCCTAGATAAAATGTCGGTTTTGAACAATTCATCAATCTAAGATAACTGTCAGCTCCCGCCCTATGCACTTCATCTATTATAATTTCATAGTGAGTATCATTAAACTCTCAAAAATATCTTCTTTTAGACATAGTTTGAACAGTAGAAAATAAAATCCGCTTCTATATTTTTCTCTTTACCTGTAAGAAGACCATAACTACGACTCAGTTCCAAAAATAGTCTTGAATGTCTCTAACGCCTGACGAGCAATCTGTTCTCTATGAACGATAAACAAACTCTCTAGCACCTATACTCTTTCATCGCAAAAAGCAGCCGCAATGTCTCTACCAGTTCCTGTCGCAGAAATAGCCCCTTATTATCTTGATTACGAAGTTTTTCGAAATTTTCTATAAAACTCCTTTGCATCTTATTCGGTTTAATTTCCTCGAAATAATTTTTCTTAGTAACAGTCTCAATCTTATTACTAGCGAATCTTCGACATACTTTATCTTTTATTTCAGAGTAAGGTTGGCTTTCCATAAGCTATTAAACTCATCTAAGATATTTTCCGTTAAAGCTCTATCTCCTCAACAAAAGTATTCCATTCTTTTTATTTATCGTAAGTGCAGCACCGTTAAGTTCGAACTTCCCATCAAGCACTTTCCATGAGTCACCACGTCTAAATAAATAACTCTTAGTATGGAAACCATGTTTATTTTCTATACAGTCATAAATTTTTAGAGATATATTTTTAAATTAGACAATTTCTCTAATACTTTTAGGAGTATTAAAAATATAAATAATTCGTCGTTAAAATTTTTCCCACGGATATTCTTCTCTTCTAAATTCTTCAAAGTTTGGGGTAAACTAGTTAAACCACTCTGTAGAAATAAACGACGCTAAAAATAAATTTATCACATATTTCTAATTCACCTCAGTGTACTTTAAGAACTTTCTTTCGCTTCTAAATGATTATTATAAACAAATGTATTCTTCATTTTAACCTCCTTCTGTTAGATTAGCCATTAATTATTTCATATGTTATTAGGCTTCTTTTCATAACTTTTACATTATGAACACATATTCTTAGCTCCTCGTTCTCACTTCTAATGATAATGTAGCACTTACTATATCTCTGTCTTTCGGATTACTATTACCACCTAGCACATAATCTGTAGTTCTCTTTCTACTCACCGCATATAAGATTTCACAACCTAATGAGTTAAGTAACTCTAGCTTACGTGTAATTTCTAAGTTAGCTTCTGCAGTTTTACCAAATCCCATTCCAGGATCAACGATAATATTTTCTTTTTTTACACAGCATTTAGACAAACATCAACACTCCTCGCTAGTTCACGTACAACTTGATCTAATCTCGCGCCCTTCTTCACAACACCATTGTGCATGATGAAGATCGGCATCATCATTTTTAGCAGCTACTTCGCCATGTACCTTTTTGCTCGCATCTTACATCATTGTACATCTATCCCTGCCTCAACTGACGTATTCAGCAACATTAGGCTTATATGTATCAACACTAAAACACACATCAGGAAATGTTTTTCTTAAAGTTGGAAATACCCTTTGTAGTCTAGCAAGTTCGTCTTCCTCACTAACTACAGTCGAACCTGGACGAGTCGATTCCGCACCGATATCAATAATATCCGCACCTTCAGCTACCATCTTACGAACACCTTCAATCGCAGCTTTTACATCGTAAAAATCTCATCCGAAAAAGAATCTGGAGTAAAGTTCAATATTCCCATAATTAAATATCATTTAGTAATTTTTAATGTATTCATTCTGTCACTTATCATTTTTATTTTTGCATACCTTACTATTATATCATGTGACTATGGGGTTTGTAGTAAAAAGAAGCAACCCTAAAATTATGATTTTAGAATTACTTTAATTTTGCTGATTGGGTATGATTTCCCAAACTCTTCTATTCACGCTTTTTCTTCAACGAACGAATAACTGGTTCTTTCCTAAATGAATAATACAATTGAGCATCATTACAACCCATAGAATAGGTTCTACAAATACTACCCCAAATATCCTGCACTTGAATAATAAATATTACAAATAATATTCTAGCATTTCTATAATACTTGAAACAAGTGGCATCATCTTTGTGCCCTAATCTCTTGCAGAGCATTTCTCAAATACTAAAAAGTATAATAAAATGGATAGAATATAAAGAACTAATCTTAAGATATAATGAAGCCTGGTAAATTAATTCTTCATCATTACTTCCTGTAATAAGTTCATTTAAATATGGACTTATGAAAATAGCATAATGCAGATGAAGACTGACCAAATTATCGTAACAAGCGCCCTTTACGTAATCCTTCAACTATTCGACGATACTGCCTTGCTCTCGAAAGTTTTGCGATGTAAAAGTCGTTATAGTCGCACTCATGATCCCGACTCAGCAAACGATACATCATTATTCTTCTAGCACTCGTCTGACACTGATAATTACTGGACCCAAGGCATTAATTGATGTTTGTAAGATTACTGTACCAATCGAAAACAACAGAAACATAAGTCCTATCAGCCAACCCTTGGCTAAATAAATCCAGAATAAAGTATTCCATATAAAATGTGTTGAATTAGAAATGGTGTCTACGAATATAGTTAAAACATAATACTGCAGAAATACTAGGAGATAATTGTTGTAACTCCAGCCGAACGTACACCCATGTGTAAATATGCACAAATATATATCTAATACAGTGTTAATAATTGCTGATTAAGAAATATAATGCAGCCTTACTCATCTCCAAACTGCTCAAGTAACCCCGCACACAAATTATACGCAAGAGTAACACCTACAAATACTACTATAAGATAACTATACTCACAAGATTCGATCAATAATATTACTTTGGTGTCCCTAGTAATTTGCGTACGGATATAAAGTAAAATTACCTAATACGGCAATCACAATACTCAGAACTCCCACTATAACACATGGCAGCTACAGCACTCTTTAACTTTTCATAGTTCCCAGCACTCATAATAACGAGCAATAACTATACCCATACTCATTTCTGTACCTAATGCAAAACCAATTACAAGTTCAAATATCGCAGCAGTAGCCCAACAGCAGCTAGGGACTCTTCTCCAAGGAATCTACCAACAATCATAATATCTACCGTATTATAGAGTTTGCTGAAAACATTTGCTATCATAATCGGTATCGCAAAAGAAATCATCGCCCGTAAAATCGGACCTTCTAATAAATCTCTCACTGATGTTTTTCATAAATAATATTATAGCATCTTTGAAATAAAGTTTCAAGATCTGAAAACTATTCTGAAAAATGGAGAAGGCCCATCTTTCGATGAGCCATTATATTATGATATTATTAAGTTTTATATGTTTATATTATATTCCACTTACCTTACATGAACTTTAGACTATAATTAAAAGTGAAACCCAGTTGAAAATTTTGAAAATTACTCCCTAAAAATGGAGAAAAGGCCCATCTTTTCAATGGACCATATATTATATATATTATTAAGTTTTGTTATGTTTATATTATATCCTACTTACCTTACATGAACTTTAGACTCATAATTAAAATGAAACTAAAGTTGAAAAATAAAATAATAACTATCTAGTTTTCTTCATGATATACTTCAAATTTGGAAATTCTATCACTCTATCTATTCTAAAACCCACTTTCGTACAGCTTTTTAGCAGTTATATTAGAATCAAATACTGTTAAAGTTATACATCAATATTTTCATCTTCAAAATACGGTAAACAAACAACTCTAATGCATTTTTCCAAATCCTTGTCCTACTTTTTAGAGGATTTATATAAATCTCCCTAATGTGCATTACTATCAATTTTTATAATTTGTATTACGCCTATAAATTCTTCTTTCATGAAAAATAGAAAAATATATTCTCTAATTTCTTTATTTTATCTTAAATCTAAAGGATAAGAAATTTTTGATCCCATCCATTGCTTTCTTTTGAAATTCTTCACCTTTCTCATCTTCGACCATTCGCAGATTAATAGAGAATATTTCGTTTATGCCTTTTTCAAAACTATATTCATATCATACCTTCGAAAATATTATCTATACTAAATACTTTCATTTTGCTAACACCCTTAATAGCGTGAGTATTCATAGAATTTGTTAATTATCAATTTAAATATATTATATTTACAAAATAATAACTTGTCAAGTCCTCCCAGAATGGAGAAAGGCTCATCGAAAAGATGAGCCATATTATGAAAAATATTATTAAGTTTTTGCTATGTTTATATTATATCCTGCTTACTCTATATGAACTTTAGACTATAATTAAAATGAAATTCAGTTGTTATTTTTCACAATTAATTTCAATAACACCATATAAAAATTGAAAAATCAATGTAAATATAATCTACTTTATAAGTGATTAATTACAGTTAATTATTATAATTGAGTCCTATCTCTTTAATTCACCAAAAATTATATCCTTTACAATTTATCTTTATCATTATAAAATTAAATGTATATTATTAGAAATGTTTAGTGTTTATTTATGAATTTGAATTGTAAAATGAAATTTGAGAACATTTAAAAGAAAATAATTTAGAAGATAAAATATATTAGAACTTTTCAGTCAATTAAATTTAGAACAACTTGCATGAAAACTTCAATTTTAGATGAAGATGAAATTGTAAACTATGCAATTGAGTGTGTTTGTGAAGAACTCCTTATTACTTCATCGTATAAAATAGAAACGTACTGGTATGAAACTTGGCTCTTCATAGAATGAACATATTCTTGAACTTTTGATCATCCTGAAAAAGACCTTAAGGTAATCCTATGTTGCTGTACTAATGGTAAAGGATCTACTTTGTTTTATTTAGTGATGTCTAAAAACTAAGTATAAAAGTTGGATTATATATGAGTCCTGGTATGTTGAGTTTTAACGATAGAATCCAAAGTAGGATGATTTTATTTCATATAAAGAAGCTTATCGCTTATTCAAGCTTAGTTCAAAAACTTATAATCAGACATAATCCAGATCCAAGCGACAAAACTCGTCATTCTTTTGAAATTATCACAGGTGTGGCCTCTACTATACTTTAGAGATCAAAACAGATTTCGTATTATGGAAGTTGGTCTTGGTGAAGATATGATGGTACAAATATTTTAAAGAAAGTATTATCTATTATTATAAAATTGGTCTAGATCATAATCGCGATTCTTGGTGATACACTCTGAAAAGATCGTTTATGAAAAAGCGTGAATTATCCAAGAAAATGATAATGTTCTAATTTACCCTGCTTCTAAAGGTGTTGTAAATGTATTAAAAGACATCTGCTGAAGAAAACGCTAGCTTAAGTATTTTTGAAGGAAAAGGATATCGTTGTAAGAAGGTCAAAAGCTAGAGGTAACGAATTTCACATAAAGGTGTAGATTATACTCACTAAAATGGTCGGCGCACACCAAACTTTAACGCATCTTTAGCTTTTAGAAGCCACCATCTAACCTGAAAAACGCAATATTATCGATATAGAAGATGAAGTTATAAAGAAGATTTAAGCAAACAGCTTTGCTGACGTTTAGAATGGATTCGTGAAAATATCCTTCAGATGGCGCACATAACAATGATGTATTGATAGTTTAGTAGCCTACCCAGATAAGCAAAAATTCTAAATTGAAAAATTTACTTGGTATTCTTTTTAAGATAAAGACTATAAAGATATGATTGAAAAATTAAAAACTATTCCAGCTGAAATTCTCAGCGACAAAAAGTTCCAATCGAGATCAAAGAATCAAATCTTGATAATCTAGTAAAAAGCTTTTGTGATACTCATGTTACTAAATATGATAATTAGAAGTTGTTTTAGAATGTTATCCCAAATCTAAAAGACGATGAAATTCTTCTAATTACAGGCTCACTTTTATCTTATTTCAGCGGTAAGAGGTGAAATATTGAGAAATATTAGAAATAGTAAAACCCAGAGACAACTTTAAGTTATCCTCGGATTTTATTATATCTAGAAAACCATAATCTAACATAGCATATACAGTAATTATAAGAAAATTATTTCTTCCAAATTTTCTTCAATACAGTACTTTTCAACAAAAATTTTAATCATAATTTTGTAGCAAATTTCTAAAATTACTCTGTGTCTTCTAATTCACTATTTTCTTAATAATCTTTTTAACATATTTAATCGTTGATCTATTTTTGATTCATCGATTATTACCTGTATTTTCTATTTTTCTTCACTAACTTCTAAGATCTTTTATATTTCATCAAATGCCATACCCTGCCATATCCAATTATAATTTTAGTTGACAATCCGCCAACTTTACTATAATATTTTAGTAGATATTTCTATTTTAGAATTTTTCAATATATTCCTTTTTCTTAAATCCTCTATTGAAAAATTGTCCTTATTATTCTCCTTTTCTTCAATCTCAATTTGTTTCAAAAATCTTTTGTCTTTTATATACTGTTCCTTTCTCCATAAATCATAGCCTTTCAAAAAATTTTCTTCGCATTTATTATCAACTCATTTCGAAAAACCTTTGTTCCCTTATTTCCTCAATCTCTCTCAAAACTATATTTTTATATACATATCTGCCATGCTATATTTTAGATAATTTAGGCATACCGTCGATACTTCTCGTTTATAATTTTGAAGTTTATTATCTAGTAACTTTTAATACTCCTCTTTATACTTAAATTTTCACAAAAATACAACTACTGTTTCAGATAAATTAAATTACTTTAAATCTATTTTCACTTCAATTTTATAATCATAAATGTATACTTGCTCTATATTGAGTACACTCTACTAATAAATGAATAATTATTAAGGCTGGAGTTAATCACAGTAACCCTTTCTAATCTCCATCCTCTTTTTAAAAAAATCAAGAAATTCTTTTTGTTGTATATTTTCTATCCTCTTTTTGTAATTAAAGATTGCTGCACCATCCCCAAGGTAATGGCACCCAAGTTTTTCTATATCACTAACTAATATATACATTAATATCTTCCTTTTACTTTAAAAATGTATAAGGCTAATTCAAAAATCCCAATTTTTATTCATATGAAAACCTAAAGACGAGATGGTTTATTGATATCTAAATTCATTTTATAAAATTTACTTAGATATCTAATAAAATCATTGCGTAAGTAACTCGACAAAATTGCTTTCTCCGAAATCACGATTTTTGAGTCACTCCCATATCACAATTCATTTAATCTATCACAATTCAGCCATTAACAGTTTATATTTATAATAATTCTAATAGGAATATTCCTCTTTCTTTTTATTTTCATCCTTTCTTACCGTCTAGATGTACTTTTCTCAATTTCCAAAAATCTAATACTAAGATTTATGTACTCGCAACTCTATCTACTGTATCTATTGTTTTCTGAGCCAGAATATATCAATCTATTTATAAAGTCTCTATTATCAATATTATAAAAATCTTCTACAGTATTTGTAGATACTCCGAAGGATTACCCTTTTATCTATAAAAAGAGTTTAAAAACTGTCTTAAATAATATACATTTTCAGCGGTTGATTCATTGCTATTAGTTCACTTTTTCCCTGATAAAAATACTGATTCAACGCCCACATAAATGCATCACCTCTATCATTTCCTATATTATTTTTCAGCTGTTGCACCTTTCCTGTAGAAATAAGTAATGAGCAATTTTCTTTACTAAAAATGATCACAATATTCAAGCTTTTTAATATGGTTCTTTATTTTCTTTTTATCACTTTGTAGTTGTTTTTAAACCTGTTTCTAAAATACATTTTTGACATGCCACTGATTTGAAATTAAATATTATATCTCCACTGATTTGTATTTTTCTGCTTCCTTATCTATTTTATAATACCTATATCCTCTTTATTAAGTTTAGCGAATTTCCTACCTTTATCTGGATTATTTTTGATTTTCAAAAATCCCAATATTTAGATCATTTATAAATTCTCTTATACATCTCCTATTTTATAAGATGTATCTACCTTTCTCACAATTTTCATCGATTGTCATTGTAATCTCACTTCCTAATATTATATTTTTAAATTTGATATTTTGTCGTTTATTTATATACACTGCGGCACGATTGACCTGTAGTCCTTTTTAGGACGCCCATTAGGTACATCTGTTCTACATTGAAAAATCCTCCGACTTTCTTAGCAAATACTTTACCTATTCTTGCTCGAAGAGGATTAGGTTTCCAGAGCAAACCATACTCACTTCCCTATATGTCTTAGGAAAACGCTTATAGAAAACTCTCATATCTACATTCTGCGGATTAGCTACATATTGCTCAATCTCATTCATCACCATTTGTTCTATTTGCAATCCCTGATAATGAAGAAGTGATTCCAGTATTCATTCAGTACATCAACAACAAGTGTACCTAAAAGATACTCCAAGCTCTCTTAGATTTTTACTAAGAACCTTTTTCTAAATCTGTATTTGACAAAACTGAATTTCATCTGACTTCCTCCTATATACCTCAGTGTATCATAATTAATTTAAGAGTGCAAGAGCTATCGCTCACAATATAACTCTAATCACATTAAATTTTACTGATATACTCTCGTTCAAAAACTAAACATACTATTTTAATTATAGAAAAAGAACCAGCATCTCTGCATGGTTCTTTTTGCTTATTCATAGTTTTCTTATAAAATGTTTTATCGCTCGCTGCTAAAAATCTTCTACTACATGCGTAGCTTGATCTTTTACTTCTATGGCGCGGTTCATACAGTATGAAATATCTGCTACTTGAAACATATCCACGTCATTCCCTGAGTCTCCTAAAGCTATTACTCTATCATACCCTGACTTAATAGTTTGAATACCACTAGCTTTAGAAATATTTTTCGCGTGTGATTTACACGTGTTGAACCAGATTTATAAATTTCCCTACTTGAAATTTCTTCATTACATCGTAATGATAATCTAATTGTTCTTTTTGTTGGTCTTACGTTAATCTTATAAATTATTTTTCCTTCTAATATTTCAAAAGGATTTTCGACACAAACGAGCTCCATATTCCATAATCTCATCTCTCTCATGGTCAAAATTACTAATACGTTGTTTCTCATCTAAAGCATCAAATATTAATTTGTTTTCTTTTAGATATCATTCGAATATTCCAGTTAAATCTTTAGTAGAATGTGTTTTTCAAAAAGAACTTCATCTTGTCTTGTTACAAACTGCCTGTTAAACCCTCATCATGTGTGTAACATCCATATCATTACCTTCCAGCAATGTATTTGATTTCTTTCCCCAACAGAACGCCCAGTCGCAACTGAGAAATCCCTTGCACTGTAGCATCATGATACGCTTTTAAATCTCCTTTTTCGACGAATACTGAATTTTTTTACAAATGTTCCGTCTAAGTCTGTAACAAAACAAATTCTTCATGAAACTATTCCTCCATACCAAGCACTGTCTTGGATTTCATTTTTAATACATTAGCATGAGATCCATAAATTGATTGCATTTGCATATCACTCTTCTGTAAATCCCATAGCTCCAAGTTTTGTTGTAATACGTTCTTGGTTCACTACACTTTATCTTTTTACATTACTCTTAAACGAGTTATACAAGTACTCACAGCTTCGATGTTATCTGGACCACCATGTGCTTTTAATTAACTCAATAGCTTGTTTTCTAATTCTTCTGGTGTTTTTGTACTGTTTCCATTACTTCATCATCACCATCAACTGTTATATCAGTTGCTTTTGGTTCTTCTTTACCACTCGTAGCGATTTCACACCAAGTTTAGCACGAGCTCATTTTTTATTAGATAATTTAACTTCATCACCATCTTCACGACCAGGTGTTTTCAAGGTCAAATTTAACAATCATAAATCTGAATACGATATAGTAAATCAAAGCAGAAATCTACACCTCACGATTGGTACTCAACCACCAAGCTGTTTTAGGACCTTGAAGCACCCATAGATTACCCAGTTAATAAATCCCGTGCCCAGTTGGAGTTGCTACCCTGCTCCTAACATGTGCATTACGAATAAAGTGAACCTAATATGTGTACCAATAAAGAATTGGTGCTACAAATAAGAATGTGAATTCGATTGGTTCTGTGATACCTGTTAAGAATGATAAAACCTGCAGCCGCAAATAATAATGAACCTACAACTTTACGTTTTTCTCATCGGCAGTTTTGTACATTGCATAAGCTGCACCAGAAAGACCAAACATGAAGTAAACAAATTTACCACCGTTGAATCTTTGTAATACTTGGATTCACGTGTTGAACATTTGATCAGCTAATGAAGCTAAGTAAGCATTGACTGTACCTAATCTACACGTTGTCCACCAATTTCCCAAGCACCACATTTACTCCTGCTAGTACGAACTGGCCAGTTCAGACCGTGGTGAAGACCAAATGGTAATAATGCTCTTTTCTACTAAACCATACAGGAATGTTCCAATCGGCCCTGATTTAAGGATAAAGATTGATAATACACTGATACCTTTTTGTACTGGAGGCCATACGAAGAATAATCCAGTAGCAACTGCTGACATAATTACAATAGTTGCGATAGGTACGAAACGTGGTCCACTGAAGAATCCAATTACTGTTGGTAATTGAACTTAACAGCCCACTTATGAACGAAGCATACCACTATACCCACGATAATACCACCAAATACACTAAGTGTCCATTGTTTGAATACCAAGTACTTTTGTCTGCATGGCATTAGATAATGCCAATTTTGCTTCGTTACTTGATAATTTACTAGCATCTACCAGTTTGTGACTTTGTACTCAATAGGAAGTTAAGTACGTAGTGTAATACGATAAATCCTAACAACCCTGAAAGTGCAGCAGAACCTTTTTCACGTTTTGCTAAACCTACAGCAACCCCAACCGCAAAAATAATCGGTAAGTTATTGAATGCTGTGTCCCCTAATACAATTAGGAATTTCACAATAAATTGAATAATGTCATTTTAACATTGGGAACATTTTTAGTGTGTTTGAATTACTGAAGGCTGTCCTGATTCCTTTTAATAATACCTACACCAGGAAGTACAGATACTGGTAATAAGAACGAACGTCCGAATTGCTCAAAAGCAGAGATTTAGCTTTTATCTTTGCCATTACCTTTTCTCCTTTTTATTATTTTAGATAGCCATATTATATCAGATTGAAAACGATTTTTCCTATTCTGCCTCAAAAATTTTCTTCGTTTGTATACATCACTAATTTAGTAAAATTTTAGACATCATGTAAACCGTTTAAAATAGCTTTTATTTTCTAATTTATGTTATGGACACATAATACTGACTAAAGAAAAGAAAATCTACTAGTAAATTTTACCTTTTGGAGGAAACTTATGTTTTTTGACAACTTATAACCATGACAAACTATTTCAGAGCAATAGTTATCGATTATTTTAATGAAACAAGATAATATCGAACATACTACCTTAAAAAGAAATTAAACAGGCTGTTCTTGTTTCATCTTCACTGTAATTGCGCTTGTAAAAATTAGGTTATAATACCTTTTATCGATTTTAAACATGATTTGAAAATGAGTAAAGAATTAGCTATAAAAAGTTACTTTTCTACCTTTTATTACTTTTAAAAGAACAACTTAGCGTTGAATTTTCTAGAACAATGTCTATACTTAATCAAGAGGATTTCGATATTTCGCAGAAAAATTATTAATGCTCGTCGTATTTGTATTGGCAGTGTTCTAGCTACATGGTTATGAGGATTTTAATAGAAAACTAAAACTTATTAATTTTGGTCAAACGATTATTTTGAAACACTATTCTATTAAAAGAATCTGATATTTCTACATGATGTTATATTAGTATTTTCTAAGGTGATACTGTGATGTTATTAAACGATTGTGTTCTTTGAAGCTAAAACAAAATGGAAACTACTATTTTATCAATCACAAGTCTCACTTAATAGTCCTCTTGCAAAAATGAGTGATCATTTAATTAAAGTCTATGATGCACCAAAAATAGAAAAATCCGCTCGTCTAATGTTAAGTGTTGCTGGAATTATTTTATTTGAAAACTATCGTTAATACTCATCAGTCCTGAGAATATGTAATCGATTAATGATACTTCCATGTATTTTCCTTGAATTTTTCTTTTATTTAATTAAATCTATTTTCATATAAATTTATAAAATAAAAAGGAGATTGATTTGACTCATCTCCTTTTTATATTAATTAACTACTATTTTTCACCTTGTTTTTAGGAACACGCTTTTGCAGAGCCAATATTCCAAAACAGTTTCTTCCTGTGTAGTTAGCTATTTTTATAGATATTAGCATCACAACAGCATTCTAGTTCTTTTTAGATTCTATCTCTTCTTTTCTTTACTCTGGAGTAGTTTTTAATAGGATCATTTATTGAAAGTCCTGTAGTTGGAAAATACCAACTTGCTTTTTAGGATTTTTCTTGATGTGTTACGTGAAACTAGTCCATATCACAGATGAATATACTGGTGAAGGCTTAAATTTACCCATATTTCGTGGTTTTTGGCGTAATTTGTATTTGAACCATCATTTGCCCAGTTACTGACTTAGTTGATGTTGATATTCTGATGAAGAATATTTTTCGAAAAATTTCATCTAATATTTTGATTATTCTCAATTTTTCCTTACTTACAGGTCTATAACCATGATCAATTGCTTTTATATTCTCCTAATTTTGTTCCTTTTCCTTTATCAAAATACTTGAAACATCATTAGTATATAATCAGTATAATCAATTCTCGCTCTACTTTTTCTCTCATTTTCTTCTAAATAAGATTTAGCTTTCTTCTATCTCTCTCTTCTGAACAACCTCTTTTGGAACAACCTTTCATCAGTAAACTTATCTACATCATTTGCTATTCTAATGTTTTTAGTATTTGCGTGATACTTCTTTATTAGACTATCAATATCACTGAATCTCGTAGTTTCTTCAAATAATTTTGTTCTTCTAACCTTCAATTTCTTCTTCATCTAGATGATAATCACTGTATCCTGATAATCTATCTTTTAACGTCTTTAAATTCTTCATAGTCTTGAACTTCAATATCTTCTATTTCATCCGCTTCTTCAACTAAATCAATATAAGACTTCTTTCTTATCTTTTCTTAAATCTTCTAGATTTTCATTCAATTCTTTCAATTTCTGGTAAAGTTTTTCTCTTAGATAAAATATCAATCTTCTCAGTCTCGATTAATCTCATCTAACTCCAGTCTTTGAAACTGATTTAGCTTTTTACCTTCACGCAATTCTTTTCTAAAAGTTTTCTACTGCTACAAACTTTGACCTTTCAAATCTGTTACCAACCAATTTTTACTAACTTTATCGATATCATCTTCAAAACAAATCTGATGCACCTTCTAGAACATCATGAACAGAAGCATATTTAAGTTTATCACGACGACTTCCTCAGCTTCAAGTTCTACTTTTCAAGTTTTGGAGTTTTCTTTTCATGAGTTTTACTTTCTTTTCACGTACTTTCTTCGAAAAATATCATCTAATTTCTTTTCATTTTTCTTAACGTATAACGGATTATCTTTTTCATTTTATCATCTCTCTCAAGAACATTAAAATTTTCTTCAAATTCTTTTCTTGCTTCTTTTATTTTTGTAACTCTTTCTTCTTCAACTACACTCTTCAGCTTTCTCACTTTTGAATGAGCTAGCAACTCTCCTCTTCAGTTCACTGACTCATCTTTCCCTAATACCACACTATCTCTCCAGTATCGATTTTATAATCTTGTCTTAATCTCTTTAGTTCCACGGCTGCTAGTGTTGGGTGTTCTTCTTGGTGATTACTGCAACAATCCATATCACGTATTTCAGAACTTTTACTCCTAGTAGTTTTAAAGATTCTCCTAAGTCTGTTACTCAGTTGTTGATACTTTCTTCTTCTCATCTTTTTCTTCATATTTTGTAATATCAATTTCAAACAGAAAGTGCCTCTTCTTCTACAAATTCGATTTCTAGTTCGTCTCTGCTATTTCTTCTTTTTCTTTCTTTAAATTGGAGATCTTATCAAATCTTTTCTTCTAATTCTTCTTCAAAATCATCTAATACTGCATCTAATTCTTCTTTGATCAATCTCGTCATCACTTACATTAAATAATTTATCTAATCTTTGAGAAGAAGCTTCTTTTTTCTCAAGTTCTTCTTCATTTTTATATTCAGACTCATCATCATAGTCTTCTTCAACCACTCTAGAATTTTGTCTTTGTTCACGTTTCTTTGACGTTCTAGATATGTTTTATAACCTCGGCTTCATCTTCTTCATCTAAATATTCATCATCTAAGAACTCTTCATCTTCTTTTTATTAGAACTGAATAATCCTTTTAAATTTAGAAATAGTGTCATTTTTCTTTTTGACTCGCTTTGTTCTTAATTCTTCTTCGTAGTCATCTTCGTAATCTTCAAAGTCATCGTACGTATCTACTGGAAATCATCAGATTAACTTCTTCATAATCGTCATATTTTTCTGATTCTTTTCTCATTACTTTTCTAGTACTACGTTGTGGATCTAAATTCATCCTCATCAAATGATTTTTAGTCTTATTAGAACTGAAATCTATTTCAAAACTCCTCATCTTCATCAAGATAAACTCTTTCTTTTCTTCTATTTTTCAGCTCTTCCCTACGTTCAGCTAAACATCTCTTTTTCAGCTGTATTTTCTCATATTTCATCTTCGTCGTCTTCTAAAAACCACTTTTTCCAATTCACCATATGCTTTACACCCTCCTAATTAGATTTTATTTAAGATTCAAATCTTCACAAGAGTTCTACTTTAGTACCTGTATCTAATACTAAAATACTCTCTGTTTCTTCTTCAGGGTAAACCTAGTTCACGTTTTTGACATAGCATACCATTTGACTTACTCCACGTAGTTTTGATTTTTAATTAATAGACCACTTGGCATCATTGTCTACATGAGCTACTACAACTTTTTGTCCTGTTTCACATTTGGAGCAACTACATACGATTTGTAGTGTTTCTTCTTCATTAATTTACTTCTGTTACTTTTTAATTTATCTCATGTCTGGTGTTTTTCACAGCTTAAAACTTCCCCAACTACGAAGAACTCATCATTATTACTTTCTAGGTCAATTTTAATTCCATTTTTCAATCGTTTTTAGAAGAATCTCTTTTTGCCTCTTCTGTTAAACTCAATACTACCTTTCCCCATCTAATTTCAATTTCAACATTGAAAATATTTAACCCAACTAAAGCACCATTTTCATCTTTAATTAGTGTAATATTTTTATCTATCTCGTATGTTACCCTCTTTTCTTTACTTTTGAATAGTAATTAACAGCTTCCTAACATCTTCTTATTGTACAACATGAATCTCTCTCCTATAATAAATTTTAATTTTAAAGTTATTCTACAAAAATAAAATAACCTCTAGTTCTTTCCATCGTATTTAAACGTTATTATCGTTATCGCACCAGGACCTTCTGTATGCACCATCATTTTTGTGAATTTCTAGTCCTTGTTTATTCTGTACGTCTGCAATTATCAATGATCTTGATGAGGTAAACCTACATAAAAATGAATCACCTATTTTATTATAAAAATGATTCAAAACATTTTTGTCGATTATTCTAGTCCCATCATAACCATCTTTCGTATTTAGAAAAATAGAATTTATTTCCTACAATTCATCCACATTATACTTAAGCGGTAGTTTTTAAATTGTTCTTAGCAAATTCTAAAATTCTTCTTCAGTTTTAGAAAATCTACTGAGCTACTATCTAATAATTTATAACCACCTTTAAAGTCATAAGCTAAATATATTCTAGTTTCATTTGTATGATCGAAAGCTAACAAGATCTATTGTCTTGTTAAAAACTACTAGCTGAACCACCGGAAAAATATTTTCTAAATAATTGTTCTCAGTTATATCATCTATAGAAAAAGTTCTTTGTGTACTTGAAGTTCCCTACCATATAGTAAACAATTCTTCTATCTTCTTATCACTTTCACAGTCTTATCTCCTAACTTCCCTTACAAAACTATTATATCAACTTTTAGCACGGCGATTTTCAGATTCTAAACAAAACACTGCTCTCGCCTCTATGAATTTTTAAGGTAGGTAGTTTTTCTATTATTTTTCTAAATATATAACTTCCTGAATACATAATACCTCCTATTTTGTGTATAATATAAAACTTAATTATACCCATATCTATTTGTATTCAATCAACATACTCAGCAATATATATAAATATTATTCACTTTTTCACACACTATATATTTTATTGCGCCTTTACTTTATTTGTTATAATTTTATATATATACTTGGAGGATTTTTATATGATATAGAAATTAAAAAGAGCCGAATTATAATACAAAAATACAATAACTGGATTAAGAATACACGAAGATTAGTAGTTGCTTTTATAACTTATATAGTAATTATCTTAATAAATACTATTAAAAACCTAAGATCACTTCCATTTTCTAGCTTTTTTATTTTTACATATACAGTTTATGTAGTATCATTAATTTGGTTTATATATAAATTAATCGCAAATACGATCCTATCGATGAATAAATAAAACTGACTCTAAGAATATCTTTACGATTTCTCTAAGTCAGTTTTACTTTGTCTAACATTAAACTTTTTAAACTACTTCAACTCTTCATCTTCTTCCACTTTTATTAAGAGCTATAATGTTTTCAGAGGTTTACCTAATAAAAACAGTACTACTCCCAATACTCCCACATGATTATTGCAATTATAGTTAATACTTTTTCATAACCCCATGTTTCAGTCCAACCTACTGTTTTACCAGTAATCCATGAAGATACCACATACGTAAAATACCACATTGCTATTGACATAGCCGCGACTAGGTAATAACTTGCTGAATAATGCCATTCCTATTGGTGACACTAATAACTCTCCTACTGTTAATACAAAATATCCCCTAATACATACCATATACTCATTTTTATTGAACCATCTACTTTTCCACCTAATGATTGGAGTCCTAGCACAAAGCATACAAATCCTAATCCAGTTAGCAACATTCCCCAACCCATTTTTGTAGCAACTTTCCAGTCATTATCTGCTTTCTTCATCCAAAACCATCCAAATAATGGTGCTAGTACTTACATAAGAATCCATTAAATGATACTAACCATGTAATAGGCATATTAAATCCAAATACATTTAGATTTACAAGTTCATCTGTCATAAGCGTTATTGTTGTTTGTGTTTGGAAATATGCAGACCAGAATATTGTAGAGAATACAAAAATTATAATAGCCGCATATAGACGTCCTTTATCATATTTTTGTTCCTTTTAAGTCAGCTCTATTCTCTCTCTGCTGATTCATGTTTATTTTTACCACTGGATATCTTCCAGCATCTCCTAATAATTTATTTTCTTTGCCAAAATGTGAATAATAAATGTTATAAATAAAACAAATTGAAACCATTAAGAAGGCTGGTAAATCCATACACTGCAATTTCTTTCCCATCTACTCCTTTTTGTAGCCCCTCAATCTTGATAGATAAGCCCACCAATAATAGGTCCAAGTAAACTCTCCGATATTTACAAATGTAAAAAATACTGTATGCCGCATCTTCATCGACACTTGTTTTTCATCATATAATTCCCCACACCGCTGATAAAATTACCACACAGATATGCTCCAGCAATTGAATTTATAATTACACTGACTACATATAAATCTTTCCCATGTGCAAATGCTGTAAATAGTGTTCTATAGCATTAAAATAAAAATACCAAACTGAATAGCAATGCTGAAATACCAATATATCTGCCAGCAAATATGCTCCAAGAAGTGGCAAGAGGATCCAATTGTTCCAAGATATGCCATTACATCTCCTGCAAATGTCTTATCTAAAACCTAATCCACCTCTGTTCAACTGAATAAGTATAAAACAATATAAGGAAACCTGATGTAGTATATGAAGCATAACTCTGAATAGCTATCATTACATTAACAAGCCACAAACCCGACGGATGTTTAAACTTTTCTGAATCATCTTTTATATATTCTTTCTTTATACTTATATAACAGATACACTTCTATTATACAACAGTTTCAGAGAGGATTAATTTATTATACTATTTTATAAACTAAATACAAAATAATATTTTTAAATATAATTTTAATATATCACTGTTAACTTACTCAATTATTTATAAAAGATAGTAAAATATTTTTCAATTCCAATTATCGATGATATATTTTATATCTATATATACTCAATTAAATACTTTACGATTTATTTATGCTATAATCTGTTAATATTATGAATAATCGAAAGGAGTCAATAAGACATTAAAAAGAAATTTAAATTGTTTCTAGTTCTCTCTAGGAACTCTATCGGCTTTTCGGGCCTTTTGTTACAGATTTATATTTTCACCCGCATTCCCTCATATGAGTGAAATTTTTTAGTGCTATACTTCTACTATTCAATCCTATCCTAACAGGTAGTATGGTCAGCTTAGCATTAGGACAATTACTTATCGGGCCTATTAGCGATAAATACGGTCGTAAAAATCCATTAATAATCAGCTTATTAGTTTACTACTAAGACATGTTGCATAATCATTTTTCCTAATGTATAAGCAATGATAGTCTTACGATTTATTCAAGGTGTGTCTTTCGCAGGAGCTGTTAGTTATTTCGTGCTAGCTTTGCAGACTCTATATAATAGACGTGAATTAGCTGCTTTCTTTGCGTTACTATTATACGTTAACGGCTTAGCGCCTATTTTTCTCCTCCATTCTAGGAAGTTTATTACTACAACTTACAGACTGAGAGGAATATTCGTTACACTTTGCTCTAATCGGTGTAATTTTACACTGTAAGTTTTAAATTTAATGAATCATTAGCCGTTGAAAAACGTTTAGACCTTCCAATAACTAAGACATATTGATTTATTGGTACATGCTGCAAAAATAGACAGTATCTCTTTTGCTCTTTCGTTATTATTCAAGGATTTGCCTTTTAGCTGCTATGTTCGCTTTCATATTGCACTATCACCATTATTTTAAAACTCACCTATAGCCTAACTCCATTAATGTATAGCTTATGCTTTTGTTTAAACGGTTTTACATAGTTTTAGGAAGCAAGAACGCTAGTAACTTCAAGGAGAAAGTTAGCATCAAAACCAGGGTTTTATCACCTATGTTACTAGTTAGCATCTGCACCTTTGCAGTGGCACCAACTCTGACACTGCCTTTCCTATTCATTGAAGCAGGATTCTTCTTTACTAGGATTAGGATCTCATTTTCACCTACTGGTTCTGCTATCGCCATGAGTTTAGAGCGTGAGCTGCTGGAAGTGCCTCGGCTTTTTGGATTCGTTCCATTTTTCTTAGGTGTGTTGTTTCACCACTCAGTTGGAATTGGAAATATCTTCCACTCTAGTGCACAGCAATCGTAGTTTGCTCAGTTATATCATCCATAACATTCAAAACTAGTCGAAAAGAAAATAGTAATAAAAATCTGGTTATAAACTTCGATAGGCTCAAAACATATACTTCTAAGATGAGGCTATCTGACCATAACTTAGATCTTTTGATTTAAATACATTATCAGATCTACTACATCATATATTTCTAGTCATTATAAGACCTTGTTTTATCTCTTTATTTACACACCTTGTAGGTGAAAAGTGGTGGCACGTGTTTGGAGAGTGACCCAAAAATCTTGGTTTTCAAAGAAATCAATGTATTAAGTCATCCCTAAAAGATTTAGTAGATATTTTAAAAAGCTTTTTATAGTGCGAATTTAGGAAATCCATAAACATTGAACCTATGATTCTCATATATACTCTTTTAAAATTTAAAAACTTTTTGATTAATCCTAGTAAGAAAGGGTACTAAAATGTATATTCCAAACAATAGTAATAATTTGTATAGTATGCGAACCCTAAGTATTATATTTCAAAACAAAAATAAGAAGAATAAAATAAAGAAGACGTAATTTCGTCTTTATTTTTGTAGGCTGATTAAATGCAGAAACCGTACGAGCCAGCAGCCTCGTTTTAATGAGAAAAAGCGCGAAAATGCTATGATGTAAGTATATAGAGGGGGTTTTTAGTATGTTTAATGAAGAAAATACCAAAGATGAAATAATATTAATGACGTTATCAGAACTAGTTCCTACAAATCACTTTTTAAGAAAGGTAGCCAAAGCATTGATTTTAAATTTATTTATGATTTGACAGAAGAATACTGTAGCCACACACGTCAGGAAGAAATTGTTTAGACCCTAGTATTATTCAAATTAGTGTTTTTAAAAGATTTCTATGGAATAAAATCTATGAGAGAAACAACAGAATAGAAACAGATGCTGCATTTAGATGGTTTTAGGATACTACTTTTTCTAAACCAGTTCCACATTATTCTACATTTCACAAAACTATATTCGACGATTCCAAGGAACTGATATATTTGAACAACATATAAATATAGATCAAGCTATTGATATTAGTAGGTGGAACGAGTACTGATTCAACACATATTAAAGTGCTCAACGCTACAAAAAGAAAAATTCAAAGTTGAAGTAACTACAAAATAGAAAAAATTAGATTTAGAGAAATAAATGAAGAGAGAAACAAAAAGGAAAAGCCTTTTGAGTACAAAGAGGAACAAGTTGTAGAGAAAATTAACACTACCGATCCGGATAGTGATATTATCACAGAGACCATATAAAGAAGAAGGCTTTTTATGTATTTAGATTATAGAACTGTCGATGGAAAACAATATAATTATAGATTGCCACATAACTCCAGGTAATACTCCATGATAGGGTCCGTATAGAGATAGACTAAATCAGATAGAAAACCTTGATTAATCACCAGGTAAAGTTGCGTTAGATAGTGGATATTATTCTCTAGACATACTAAAACAGTAGATATATATATTTTCAGTAATAGGATGTAGAAGATTCTCAAGATCAAAAGATAACAAATATTTTAAATACTTACAAGAAAAAGATATATGTGGATAAACGAACAGAGAAAGATTTAGATACAGAAACATTGATAGAAATGATATAAAACAATATAAGAGTGATGATAAAACGAAAAGAAAATAATAAGACGCCATATAAATGCGTGATTATTATGATGAAGTAGGTTAAGACGTATATCAAAAAGAAGGAAAACTATTGTATAAGAGAAGAAAAGAAACAATAGAACGTAGCTTTATGGATTCTAAACAAAATCACGGATACAGGTATGCATCGATATAGAGGAAAAGCCAAAGTACAGTCGTACGCTTGGCTGTCTTGTTGCATGTCCAAAAATATGAAAACAATCGCATTAAGAGAGGTATAAACCTCTAATACTACTAAATACTACTGGATGCCTAAGGCTTATGATACCATAACATCAATACTAGCTTGATATTTCTGGTATTTTTGTCAATCATCGAAAATAAAGAAGACGAATTCGTCGTTTTATTTTTATTTTATCTTCATTCCCGCGTTTTGATAAACCTTGTAGCTTTTATATGCACGAGTAGTGTATTGATTTGATTCTGAACTGTTGCTGTAGATCCCATCCTGGCATAGTTTTGGAATAATCCACCAGCTCCCTCGAACATTTCTAGCATGACTTTGTCCATTTGATTCACGTGCACAATATGTTCCCAAGTAGAAGCTGAAACTCCTGCATGACGAGCCATCTCTTGAGCTGCGGCAGCTCCTTCTGCTCCTGCTGTATTACCATTTGCTAATCTACTGAACCACCAGCCGATGAATATGATTGTGCTGAATATGATTGAGCAGAGCGAATATGATTGGAGCTACTACTTGCTGTTGAGCCACTGACGTTGCTTTAGTTCTGACTACAACAACTTCAGCTGTAGCTCAGTAATTACTTTCTCAGATGCAACTTTCTAGACACTTCTTTACCTTTTTCTCCTCACAACGTTAAGCAACTTCTCTCGCCATTTTTACCTTCAACTTTGTAACTTTTCATCATATCATATTTAGAATCATCTTTTTCACTTTTGTTTCATATTTAATTATTTTTTACTTCAGTAGTTTTTCCACTTCTTGCAATTTTAAATTGTATCGACTGTAGCTACTTCACTATTTAGTGCTGGTGTAACTTCATCTTTCTCACCAACAGTAATATTTAATTCATTTAAAATATCTTCAACTTTTTGTAAGTAGTTTTTCTATTGTAGTCGTATCACCATCAACAATTGTAACTTGTGAGCTTTTATAGATATTAATAATTTCTCCACCATTTACTTTTGTGTCTAATCCTGTTCTACTCTATCAGCACTAAAAAGGAATATCATTACAAGAACTTCTTACTGTCCTTTTTTAGCTTTTTAATTCTATTTTACTACCATTATCTAAATTTACAGCGAAAACATTGTGTCCTGTGTATTCTTCCGCTACCACAAAAAGCTCCTGGATAATAATAATCCTTGATGTTGCTGCTGCTGCATACCTAATTTCATCTATTAATCAATCTCCTTTTTCTTCAATCCAAACAACGTACTATGCATTATTAAATGTTTGTTTTGTTAGTTGTTCGTAAGACATTTCTTTTAATATCTGCGTAATTTCGTGCTACATAATGCACATATGCAGGTTCATTTCTTTTTCCTCTATATGGTGTTGGTAACATACGGACAATCCGTTTCAATTAACAACTTATCTAATGGACAAGCTTTTGCTACTTTTTAGGTGTTTTACTTTTAAATGTTACAGGTCCACCTAATGAAATATAGTTCTCTTTAGCATAATATTCATGCTTTTCATAGAACCAGAAAACTGCATTATTCCACCGATTTCATCTAGCTCTCTCTGAAGAATTTGTATTGTATCTGCCATAGCATCACGTGTGAATTACTATTGGTTTATTTACTCTTTTGCTAGTTGAATTTGTCTTCTAAATACTTCTTTTGAACATCTTTGACTCTTTATCCCAGTGATAATCTAAGCCAATCTTCTCCGATAGCTACTACTTTATCATTAGTTAAAGCAATATCATTTCATATTTTTCTTCTGTAAAGTCAATTGCTTTCTACCGGTGCCAACCTACTGTTAAATATAAAAAGTCATATTTAGCTGTGATTTCCGTGCGTTTTTCTATACTTTTATCATCGAAACCAACTATATTTATTAATTTTACTCCTGCTTCTTTCTCGCACGAGCACAGTTTCTTCTAAGTCTTCTAAATAAGCATCATCATCTTAGATGCGCATGTGTATCAAATAACATACCACGCCTCTACTCTTTAAGATTATATCAAACAACGTTTCATTAGAATATCTAAACTATTTCTAATTATGTTACAATACATTTTCAATTAAGATATATTAACATAAATAAATCCTATTTCAAAAAGATTTTTATAATAATTAAATACTATCAATATCTATTTAAACAAATTATCTATATTTTTATTTTAACCTCCTATAATAAAACATTAAAATTAATAAAAGTATAAACTTATTTTATTTACTAAAATTTTTCAATCAAAAACTAACCTTTATTACTAAAGATTAGTTCTAAAAATTTTATTCAGCTTTTGAAGTCTATTACTTGAGCAATCGATAAGTTGCTCTAAAACTTGGTTTTACTTCTACTTGATGACCTCACTTTTACCTGCGTAGAAATAATAATCGTTTCAACTTCACGGCATTTCTCATCTACAAAAGTTGGGAATAATCATCGCGAATGGTGAGCATCCACCTTTACATACCCTGTTATTTTGTTAAACTCTTTAAGTGGTAACATTGATAAACTTTTACTCCTGCTGCTTTGGCAAGCTTTTGAAGTTTATGCTATCTTCACTCATAGCAGCACTCCAACCACATAGTTACCTCTTTACCATCCGTAGTCATAATTGTTTTAAATACTTGGTTATGGTCGCGTCCGATAATACTTTCAGCTACTCCTACACCAGTTTTCGCAGCATCACTTTCTGCATCAAATTCAAAGTGATTGTACTCTCACACCATTTTCATCTAAAAATCGCATAGCATTAGTTTTTAATCTTTTTCTTAGCCATAATAGCCCCTTTTCCATATTATGTAATAATATTATTATTTTACTCCAAAGTTTGCCTACTGTCAAAATCTGTTTTAAATATTTTTGAAAAATACCAACCCCAAAAGCTAGACATTCTTTTCTAATCTTTGAGATTGGCATTCAAATTATTATTTTAAAACAAAGTGTCCTTCTTCAACTTCTTCGAATTTTTCTGTGCCAGTTATTACTATTTCTCTGCACTAACTCTCAGTCTTCGAACATCTTCTCTTGCTCTTACCGGATCAATAATCGGCATAGAGTTTAGAAGACGTTTCGTATAGACGTGCTGTGATTTTTCTATAATCTGTCTCTGTTGTTCCCAATTCTACTAGATTACCTCTATACATTACAGCTATTCTATCTGCGATATACCTTACTCTACACCTAAGTTATGTGAGATGAATAAACATGTTAGAGAATTTTCTGTAAATCTTTTAATAAATTAATTACCTGTGCTTGTGCTGAAGCATCTAAGGCAGAAGTTGGTTCATCACATAGAATGAAGTCTGGTTTTGTTACGACTGCACGAGCAATACTGATACGTTGACGTTGCCTCCACTAAAAGCATTAGATAATTTTAGCGTCTTCATTAGAAATTCCAACAAACTCTAAAATTTCTAACGCCTTTTTCTTCGCAGTTTCTTTTATCCTTTGTAAAGCTTCCATAACTATATCCAAAGCACTCATTCGTGGATTTAATGATGAATATGGGTCTTGAAAATAATTTGTATCTTGCTATAAACTTCTGCAAGTTCTTTTTCGACATTTTTGTTAAAGATTTTTCATTACCTTCTACAAAAACATCTCCTGATATGAATGGGATTCTATATTTAAAATTCTTACCTAGGGTAGTCTTTCCACTTCCAGATTCTACTACAGCTAAAGTCTCTGCTTTATAAATATCTCAAACTAATGTCATCAATAGCTATAGTTTCTTTTAACTTCTGCCCATTCTAGACTTATATACTTACTTTTCGTACATTTTTGCCTTTAAATACTTTTGCTCATTACTCTCACTCTTTCAGATACTCATGAGTATCAGCAAGTTTTTGCCAGGATAGTGTTTGCTCATCTTCTTTATAATCACAGTTAGCAGTTCTTTATTAGTATTTTCTAATCTTGTTGCTGTAAGAAGTTGCTTTTATATGGTGTTGTGCATTGTTGAAAATTCTTCAACATTTCCTTTTTCGACAACTCTCACCTCTATACATAATATACACATAGTCACACATTCCAGCTATTACACTCGAAATCATGGCTGACTAGTGCTACACTAAGTTCTGTTTCTTTTGTACTTTTCATAAGAGATAATATCTGTGCTTGAACCGTAACGTCTAGAGCAGTTGTAGGTTCATCTGCTACCAATAACTTAGATCAAAGAGCAATGCCATAGCAATTAATATTCTTTTGATCGCATACCACCAGATAATCTCGTGTGGATATTGTTCCATTCTAAGAGGCGCATTAAGAATTCTACTTTTTCGTTGCTCTATAGCTAATTTTTCGCATCTTCTTTAGATTTATTTTGAAATCTTTCTATTACTCTATTAAGTGAAAACCAATAGTTCTAACTGGATCTAGTGAAGTCACAGGATTTTGGAAAATCATAGAGATTGGTAATTTCACCCTTCAACTTCCTTTCCCATCAAAGAAAAACTTATCATTTTTATCAAAAATATTGTAGGAAGAATAGACATTATGCTACGCATCAGGATACTTTTTCCACTTCCTGATTCACCAACAACTCCTGTAATATGACCTTTCTTAAAATTAATATCAATGCCGTGTATTAGTTCTTTATCTACTTCTATTAGGTTTATAGTTAACCGTTAAATTTTTAAGTTCTACTCATGTTTGTCTATACTATTCTCCTCCTTTTGAATATATTTTTGTAAATAAGTTACCAATATTATTAAATGAATAAATTGTTAACATTACAAATAATCCAGGGATAATTGACACATGAGGTCACGTTGTGTTTTGTTGTGCATTTTGCATGAAGTGTTCTCAAGAAGTCATAGGTTGTTGAATACCAAGTCCTAAGAAACTAAGCGCCGCTTCTGTCATTATTGCATTTGCTATTGAAGCTAATTTTGCTGCTACTACTAAAGTTGGTATTATAGCTGAATAATATGTTTTTTTAATATAGAGATAGTTTTTACACCGCTAAATCTCACTGTATACTACGTAGTCGTATTCTTTTGCTGATAAAGCTTTCGGCACGAACTAACCTCGCAAGACGCATCCAAGAAAAACATCCTATTACTATAATTATTGAACCAATTCTGGTTTTTAAAAATACACTAAGTACAATTACTAATACTAACCATGGAATAGATGATATACATCAACTAAACGCATAAGTAAACTATCAACAACTCCACCAACATAACCTGCAATAAGTCCTACTATCGTTCCGATTGTTACAGCAGTCACCATCGCTAGTAATCCTACTATAAGAGAAATACGCCTCCATAGATACGACGGATGAAAGTAATCACGACTCACCTCGTCAGTCCCGAATAAGTGCTGTAGGCTTTCATGATTGAGATAGATTTGCCACATCAGTAGCTGCTGGATCAATAGGAAGTAAAGGTGCTATCATGATACAAACACTAATATCGCTATAAAAATAAGTGAAAAATATAAATTCTTGAACTTTTTAGCTATTTTTAATAAATCTTTTCATCTTATTTACCTCCTCTTCTAATTCTAGGATCTACTATTGAATACAGTATGTCTGAAATTAAATTACCTACTATTACTAGTGTAGCTGATAATAACATTACTGCCATTATAATAGGATAATCTAACGCTCTAGTTGCTTGTGTAATATAAGGTCCAATTCCCGGCCAACTGAATACTGTTTCTGTAATAATTGCTCCAGTTACTAACATCGGTAGTGACATACCTACTATGCATCACCGGTATTAGCACATTTTTATAATGTGTCTTGTGAAAATTTGAGTCTTTTGTCGCTTGAAAGCTTTGTTGAACTACTACATACTCTTCATTTGTTTGACTTAAAGCTCGAAGATCTTACATAACGTAAGTTCTGCGAAGAACACGATTGTTAAAGCTAGATAAGGCATAATAAAGCGCGATAAGAAATCACCAAAATCGCCTTCTTTACCAATTGTGTGCATCCCTATTATTGGGAATAAGTTTTAATTGATAACTCAAAACATAAATGAATATCATCGCTATCCAAAATGATGGGGTAGCTGATCCAAGTGAAGCTACAGCATCGATGAATTTATCTTGCCATTTACCTTTGTTTGCAGCAGCTAGTAATCCAAGTACTATTGCAATTATTAGTGCTGTTATGTAGGCTGGCAATACTAATGATATTGTATTAGGTATTTTCGCTAGATTTCTTCTCCTACACTATTGTGAGTCACTAGTGACGCCTCAGTTCCCGCTTAATATTTGTCCTAACCAATCAACATACTGAATTAAAAATGGTTTATTAAGCCCACTTTGTTCACGAAGTATATTTATTTCTTCTGTGACATATTCGACGTTATCTGTGCATCGATAGCATCATATGGTGCTAAATGTATTAAAGTAAATACTATAAACGATATTACTCAAAAGTAGCGGTACTGCTTGTAATATACGTTTCAAAATATATCGAATCATACAACTCCCTTTAAATTTCAATTACTATATTTTTACTGCGATTATTTTATAATTTATCACAAATATTTTCGTGTATAAATTATAACAAACATTCCCTTTAAACTAATAAAGCGAGGGAGATACTATAAAATCTTATTATTAAATAGGATTTTTATCAGTACTCTCATACTGTATTTTTATTTTCTACTATTTATTACTATTTAAGAGTAATTTCTGATAAATCATCAATGTGTAGATTGGTACTAACTTAGCATCGTTAACATTTCCAACACGTTTGTTAACCGCTAAGATTTTTGGTTATCTACGATTGCAGTAGGTATGTTTGGTTAGCACCTCTTGTTGAAGGTTTTTGTACACTTTCTTTACGTTTAGTTTCACTCTAATTCAGCTGCACTCTGTTTGAATAATCCATCAATCACTTCTGAATTGAAGCAATCTAAGTACCATTTGATCCGAATAGCTTAGAGTATAAACTGTGATCGTTACCATGATATATCCACATCAAGAACAGGTTATGTTTTAGAACCAACTTTTCTTAACTCTGTGAAGATAGCTGTTTTCATCTCCACCACGAAGCTCAACATTAATTCCTACCGCTTGTAATTGTTAGTTGAATGAATGTTGCTTGGATAGTATTTGCAGCATCGTTACTTGCATATCCTAGGTTAAGTTTCAAGTTAGAAACTCCCTGCTTTCTTTTAATAGTGATTTGCTTTTTCAATATTTTGAGTATATTTCACATCATCAGTATTGAATGGATTTTTCGGTGGTAAGAATGAATAAGGATTTTGGTAGTATTTACCGTCTAAATAAGCTGCTTTTATCTCATACTTCTTTGTTTAATGCGTATAAAATAGCTTGTCTAACTTTTAACATCTTTTTAATTCATCTGTGTTTGTGTTTAATCCTAAGCATCCGATACGGTTTTTCACTGTAAGGATAAGTATCGATGTTTTTAGAATCTAAATCTAATTGCAGCAGGTAACATATGCTGCATCTCACCTCACCTTTTGTAATGCTACTTTTTGTAGTATCAGCACTTTTAATAATACGGTACTACATTTTTAACTTTGTTTACTTCATTGTAATAATTTTCATTCGCTTCAAATTTAATGTATTCTCCACGTTTGTTTTCTACTAATTTGTATGGTCCAGTTCTCTACTGGTGTTTCTTTTAATTCTTTAACTGAGAAATCTCGATACATTTCCATGTAAACGTTTTTTGGAATAGTGAAAGTCTCTATCTCGCAATGTTATTTGCTGCATGCACTTGGTTCTGGGAATTTAAATACTACAGTGTAGTCATCTACTTTTTCAATAGTTATCGGTTTGTCACCAATCCATAAGTTTTGAAGTCGTCATTTTCTTTTAGCTTTTGTTTGATAAGGAAAACTACGTCAGCTGTGAATTTTGGTCCATCAGACCATTTTACATCTTTTTCTAAGTTAACTTTTAAGCTAAGACCATCTTTTTGCAAGTTCAGTAGATTCTGCTAAGGTATCTTTTGAACCATCTCCATTAACTTTTGATTAATGGTGAGTAGATACATTAGTCATCTGTTAATCCCCAACGGTCACTCTACCTTGATTAAGTTAGTTGATGATGGATCATCACTAACAGCATACGTGAAAGTATCTTTATCTTGAGAAGTGGTAATTGTGTTTTGCGTTTTTGAACCAATGCTGTTACACACACTCATTACTAACGCTAGTGCTCCTATAAACAATTTGTCATTCTTTTTCCTCCTTGATTTTAAGTCCTATTTTCAACCACGAAATATTTTGGTTTCCCCTATTTAATAATGGTTAAACACATTTGTCTCATTCGACAGTGAGAGACTTACATTGCTACTCAGTGTATTGATTAAATAGACTATATTTCATAATACAATAATAAAACCAGATATTATTTAACATTGAACGAATGAAATCAATGCGTAGTTTAGTTTACTGTATTATAGATAAAAATGTCAATTTATGTGCTTACTTTTTATCATTTATTTTAATATATAATTCTTTAATTCAGTATACTCAAATAAATACTTAAATATTATTATTTTCTGATCCCAAACTTTCTTCTACGATTTCTTTAATTAGGCAATCCATTGATCTTCTTCTGTAATTACGTTTCCTTCTGTCAGAAGCAAAACCACATTGTGTACTTAGCTAAATATTTTCTAATGGTACGTATTCACAGCTCTTTAATTTTGCGATTACTTTTCTTTATCTTCTAAATCTGCGAATTTAGATGTAATTAATCCCAAAACAACTTTTTATCTTTTTCCAACTTTTACAGTGGCTTGAAATCTCCTAACGATCCGTACTATATCTCAAGTAGTATGCATTTACGTTTTCTCCAGCAAGTAGCTCGTCTTCAACATTTTGGTATCCTCCTTGAGAAATCCATTTAGAAGCGAAGTTACCACGACAGACTGTGTATTGATTGCATAAGTCCTCTGGTTTTCTCCTTCAATAACCTCGTTATTTAATGCTAAACAACGTGCTGCATATTCTCACGAACTTCTTCTGAAAGGACGTGCGTCGCGGAAACGGTTCGCAAATCCGTCATCAGCCAATGCTCCCATGTACAATCATCAAATTGTAATACACGTAGTCCTTCGCTGCAAAGGTCTGCAGATTACTTGTTTATAAGCTGCCATAATCGCATCTTTTTAATTCTTCGAATGTTGGGTAGAATTTTTCGAATCCTTTGAGTGATCTTCTGTACGGATTCAACTCGAAGTATAGCTGATGGTGATGGAATTGTTACCACAGTTACACCTTCTTTCATCAGCCACTAGGTCTCTTAAGAATCTGTAGAAAGTGCTACAAATGGTGATTTTCTCCACCAATTTTTCCTGATACTTTGCTGTATCTGGTTTAGTCTCAATACCTTTGAATGGGTACCCTTTTTCTCCTTGAACGTGTTCTACACCGTTAAGTCCCCAGAAAAAGTCTAGGTGCCAGTATGCACGACGGAACTTCCATCTGTTACCCCTTTTTAGTCCATTTGCTATTTGTTTTTCAACCAATTTAGTACATTACTTTGTCTTCTACTTTTTGTTAATTCTTCTAGATAGTTCTCTTTTTGAGAATTTTTCACGAGCTTCTACTAACTCCTTAGCCTTAAGAATGACCCCACGTGATCTACCTCTATACGCTGCTCTTCTTTCACTACTTATTTTGACATCCTTGACACATAATATCCTCCTTGTTTAACCAATTTATTTTCTTTTGTTTTACTCTTCTGACTTCTATTATTTTGACCTGACTATAAATCCCTAGTTACTTTTTCTTCAAAACCTTTTCTTCTTTCTAATATCTATTTTTCATAAACTCAAACTTTTTATAAAGACTGTACTATCGTCTTCTGGCTAATATTTCGCCATTACTCTTACTGGAGATCCAGTTGCTTCTGTCCAGTTTGATAAGCACATTGAGATTAATGCTCCAGTCGCTGTGCACTTGATCAAGATTTGCTACTTCGATTTGATAAATATCTTGTTCTAGTAAGTAGTACCTTGAATAAGCCCTTCGCACAGCTGCTGTAACTCCTGAGTCAGTATCTACGTCAATGCTCATGACCCACAGCCTTAACTCCTTTCTTTCTTTTAATTACGAATTCAGTGCATCTCTTCCCATCCTGGAGTGTGCTGAACTTACTTTCATCTAGATTTCTAATTTCACCATAACTTGGCCAACGCTTAGACTCAATCACTCTGAATACGCATGAATGATTCTGGCAATATTTCACCATGTTGAGCCTTCAAAATCAAGAATATCTTGTTTAGAAATTACATAGTCATTATTCTCCGCTACTTTTTACTTTTTATCAATTACGTATAAAGCGCAATAGTAAATCTTAAGTTCAATTTCATCTAACCAACGTCCACCTTCAACGAAGTGAATTGGCGCATCGATGTGTGTTCCATATTGTCCAACAACTGAGAATTTTGAACATAGAATCCATCTTTAAAAGTAAAAGACATTTTCTTTTTCTAACGCAGGTAGCGCTGGGAACTTAGGTGAACTACCACTCTTGTGGCTTTGGTTAACCCATTTTTGTAAAGTTTTATAAATATTTAGTAATTCTGATATGTTTCTTTTCCTCCGAAATGTTTATATTATTTCTTTTGGTTAAGAATTTTGCAGATTATTTTTGAGAATAGTAAAGTCCTCACAGAAGCTTTTTGTTTTGCAAGGACGTTCTAATAATTTACGTGTATCATTCTTACTTTTATGATATTCTCACAACATCAACTCAAACAAGTACGCACCAAAATAGAATGATGTTATAACTAGCTCATAACGGCTCACCTGTAAAGGTCTAATTATTTCGACCATTAACACTCAAAGACCATTTTCAAAGTTTCCAACACGATCCTTTTTCACCAACCGAGACTCTCTTTTACCATTTTTCACTTTTTACTTATCTTATCAACGTGTGAATCATTAACTTCAGATTAAGTATAACGCTATTTTTATCTGTCAGTCTGAAAATTTATATGTATTTTATTAGCCTTACCTGGACTATATTAATTATAGTACGGGGAAAATTTATATATTATGTTTTGTTAATCTATAATATCCTCTTTTTAATGAGGATCCCAATATTATTCCATTATCAATATGTATATTATATATAATCATTAAAATATTTTATATAAATTTTAGTAAAATTATATTACTATCCCTTTAAATATCTTATTTATCTCTGTAAAGGGTCTAATACACCCTAAATATTGAATCCGCTATTATTGTACCAACCGTTAATCCTACTGCCCCATAAAAACTATTTTATATCCGAATTTCCATGTCATCTAATAGTGTTCTAAACGTATCGTAAAATAGCATATCCTGGAACAACTGGTACTAATCCAGGCACAAAAATAAACTGTTAGTGTTTTAAACTTAATAGCACAAATTTGACTTATATTTGCATAAAAGTAATGAACAAAACCAACTAGACATAAAGACACTTTGTCCATGACTCCACATTTCCAGTATCCATACCATCCTATTGCTCCACATTACTCCTCCGTTACTAAAGTAGGAAAACATCACAAATAATCGCAAATGATACTGGCGATGATATAAAACTAAAACAAAATGACATAGTAATAAGCTATGACTTAATAGTGTAATCTATTATAATGTACCCTAGTTTGACGAACCATATAATAAACTGTTACAATACCTGCTCCGAGTGCAAACGCAACACAAAAAGTCTCAATAAATCTTATACTTCCAGAAATAAACTGCTTAGCTATAATATCCCTCATTGAATTAGTTATTGTAATACCAGGAACTAAAGGAACTACTGCCCCCAATCATAGCGCCTTGAAAGGATTGACCATTTAAAAGAATATATCCTAAATATCCTGCTACTCCACCTACAAATGTGCTAATATACTCCAGATATAAACGGTGCCTTTAAATATCCTATAACTTTCACATAAACATAGAATGCAACATGCTCTACTAGGCTTCCTGGTATTACATCCCAAAAACTACCATCAAAGATTAGTACAATACTACCACTAAGAACTCCTGAACACAATACCTTAAACCAATCTTTTATAGGACTTTTCTGCGCCTGAACTCTTTTTAAAGCATCATACATATCCAATAAACTAATTTGCCCAGAGGTATATGCTCTTGATAATGTATTAACTGCTGTCGTTTTCAGCAAATTATAAGTCCTATCTCCAACCTCTTCTAAAAATCCGTTCCAATATTTTCTATAGCAACAACATACCTGTTAATGTTACATGGGTATAATATCTCATCCGATCCTTTCATCCCTACTCCTTTTCTTATTATTCTCTCAAGTGTATCTTCAGTTCGATAAACTTCAGCACCATTTCCATTAAAAATTTTTCCTGCAGCAACGCTGTTTCACTCTCAATTTTTCATACATTACCTTCCCAATTAAGATCAGATACGAAATTCAAATAAAATACTATATATAATTACACAGTCTCAAAATCTACAACTTTTAAAAATTAATTTCTCATCTTCTATCTAATCTTCTAACCTTTCTTAAATCATTTCCAAAGTTATTATAACATAAAACTTTTATAAAAACACCTTTTTCTCACCTATTTAAAATAATAATAATTACAACCATATTATTAATATTTCAGCACTCATAATCTTATAGTAATTATAGAAAAATAATTTTTATTAAATAATTAATATTTTTATCACTTCATTTTATAATATTATAATTTCATCACTAAATATTCTATACAAATTATTATTATAAAAATATTTTGTAGCTAGTATCTTTTCAATAAAACTATTAATTAATCTATAAATAGGTTTTAAAATTACTTCCAGTTACTCTAAATTTCATACAATCTAATACTTAAAATTATTATAAAATAGAATGTGATTTTAATCAAATCACACCCATTCTCTTATTATTCATTAACTTAACTAATTATACTACATTTAACTTTCTATATCTTTAATTTTTCATATGACGACAGTACCTTTTCTGCATCAATATCATCTATTCCATCTTTGGTTACTATTACTTTGGTAGGAATAGTATTAATTTTCAATAACCCAATCGCATTTTCTGTGGCTGAATAATAGGTTGAAATCATTATTTTGTCTTTTTAAGTATGATGAAAGAGCCTTTATCTTGCGTCTCTCTCTCCACCAGCAAATATTTATCAAAAATAAATTCTATTCTATCTTTATTATTCATCATATAATAATAATTAGTAACTGTTTTTGGCAGATCAAGACACCAACTTGCCCAATACATTATAAAGAATAGCTTACCTGAAGTTATCGATTCTATTGAAATTTCCTTATTTTCCTTATTATACACTGTGATATTCGGTGTACTTTATCAACAACTTTTGATAATTACTTGATATATATTATTACTACTAGAATTTTGAGTCTTATTCTCATTCACAAATATAAATACTGCTACTACCAATATAGATATAAATATGCTTGTTATTATTATAATACTTTTCTTCGTTCTATAATCCTCCACTACTTATTTATTAGTATATACGCAAAAATATCATTTACTATAATTATATAATATGCACTTCGATCATTTCAACAAGTGCATATATAATATTTATCTTTTCTATTTCTTCTTTACAAATAGTAAAGCTATTAATCCTGATCATTCCCAACCATCCTGTACTTGTTGTTGTACTTCCTGTTTTCACCACCTGGTTTCTCCACCTTTGGGCGTTGGATTGGGTTTTTGGTGTTGGGTTGTTGGTTGGTATTGGTTCTTGGTTTTGTGTTCTTGGAATCTTGGGGTTGGTGGAACCTTCCTGAGGTGGTGTTGATTTTTAGTTTTGGTACTATATACCTTATTAGTGTTTTTTGGTTTATGATCAAAATTATCTTAGCTTTTATTAGGGGTACATTTACTACATCTATCTTCATATTTAGATGTCTGCATTTATCTTTATTCAGCATAAATTGGATAATGTAACTTTCAATTCTAATCGTAAGATATCTTTATTTGTAACCCCAAATACCACCGTATTATCTCTAATTACAAATTTCCGATTTTTTCAACACTCTTTATCTATAGCATTCTTATCATTTCTTGCAGATAATGCATTATTTAGAAGTTCAGTTGTTGACCCATTCGATTCCTTTATAATCTTTTAATTTGTTTTGTAAATCACGAAACAGCTTTCTAGTTTTTCATCCACCTCAGTATTTTTGGCTGCATTTTGTTTTTCAGATAATTTACCACACGTTGCTATATCTTTTTCAAGAAGTGCTTGTTTTATTAAGTTCAACAACTTTCTTTAGTTTTTTCAGATTTCAGCTTAGCTTTACTCGTTTCCAACTGTTGTTTTTACCTGATAATTTAACTTCTAAATTACTTTCATCTTTACTTACTGTAGATTTCCTTCAACTTGTTGTTGTTTTGAACTTTAGCGTTCATTTAATTTAGCTAATTTTTATCTGTTGTTATAGTATCGATTTTTTCACCATCGATCTGAACCTCAGCTTTAAGAATATCTTAGTACTTTTTTCTAAATCAATACCATAGCGAATTGTTTGTGGTCTTGATTAATCTTTAAGTTTTAACGTCGGCCCAAATACTCTATTATTTACTTTAATTCTAAGAGTTTCATTCTCCACCATTTTCTGAGTTAATTGATTTCACCTATTCTTGGTGTATACCTATCTAGTTGGTGGTGTGACAAATACCGTGGCGTTTTTCCAGTAATTTTTGACTATTATTTGCTGTCATAGCGGCTCATTCTAAATCGCATATCCTAAATCTTCATATCTCTTGACAAGTCTGCATCTTTTAGATTTTAGCTTTAAATCTCTATATCAACAGATTTTCCACCATTTTGCTTTAACAACAAACTAATTTTAAATCTTCTACATTAATTCTCCATTATCTTGGAGCACGCAGCATCAACTTTTCAATTATCCACTCCACCCCAGCTTTTACCGCTAAATTCTAGAACACTTTCTAGTTTATCCAATATGTTAAACTGTTCAAGATTTTCACATTGTTGTAGAAATTTTGCACAAATTCCTTCATCAATTCTTTCAATACTTGTTGTTGTTATTATTAACAGTTTTGAATAATATTAGGTTTTGTTGGCTCAGATGGTGGTGTTACTAAGTACTACGTTTGAGTCTTTTGTTACACCTGGTTTGTTTGGAAGGTCTACTCTATTGTGCTTTGTTTGGTACTTGAACCTGTCTTTCTGTTGTATCCAGATAGGTTTGCTCCTCTTTATTTTGGCCAGTTTAGTTTCACTTCTTTCCGCCATTTGTTTACTCGTCTCTCTGTTAGAGTTACTTTGATTATTTGGTCCTCTGGTTGTAATTCTTTCCAGCTAAGTCTTTTTCCATTTAGTGTTGCTTGTCCACCTTTTCTCCTGAGAATTCCAATTCTTCGATTAAATGCACTCCAAATGCCGTTGCATCTTCTGTACTTTTGTTGTTACGTTGTATGTGAATTCTTCATCCTGATTTTGTAGTGTTTCACTGGTTTTCCATCACTTACATCTTATGATCCTTGGTCTGTCTGGTGCTATGGGAAGCATTGGTACTACATTTGAGTCTTTGTCACACCTGTTTGTTTGGTGTCTACTCTATTGTGCTTTATGTTTGGTACTCTTGAACTCCTGTCTCTTCACATATCCAGATTAGGTTTGTTCTTTCTCTTATTTTGGCTTTGAAGCTTAGTTTCACCTCTTTTCCGCCATTTGCTTTTACTGTCTTCAGTTAGAGTTACTTTGATTGTTTGTCCTTCTATTGTAATTCTTTCTAGCGTATAAGTTCTTTCCATTTAGTGTTGTTGCTCCACCTTTTATCTCCCGGGAGAATTGGTCATCTCCTTCGATTGTATCGTGCTCAAATGCTGCATCTTCCTGGTACTTTTGTTATTACGTTGTATGTGAATCTTCATTCTCGATTTTGGTAGTGTTTCACTTGCTTTCCATTTTACATCTTTTATGATCCTGTCTGCCTGGTGTTGGTGGTGTTATCATACCACATTTGAGTCTTTGTTACACCTGGTTTGTTTGGAAGGTTCATTCTTGTATTGTGCTTTGTTTGTACTGAACCAGTTCCTTTCACATATCCATAGGTTTGCTCCTTCTCTTATTTCGGCTTTGAAGTTTAGTTTACTCTTTCCACATTGCTTTTCTTTACTTCTGTCTTCTGTTAGAGTTACTTTGATTGTTTGTCTTGCTGTAATTCTTTCAGCTGCTAAGTCTTTCCATTTATGTTGCTTTGCCCACCTTTTTCTCCCGAGAATTTAATACTCCTTCGATTGTATCGTACCTTGTAAATGCTGTTGCATCTTCTGGCACTTTGTTGTTACGTTGTATGTAATCATCTCGATTTTGTAGTGTTTCACTTGCTTTTCCATTTACATCTTTTTATGATCTCTGGTCTGCCTGGTGTTGGTGGTGTTACTGGTACTACGTTTGAGCTCCTTTTGTTACACCTGGGTTTGTTTGGAAGGTCTACTCTGTATTGTGCTTTGTTTGGTACTGAACCTTTGTCTTCTTCATACATCCAGATAGGCTTGTTCTTCTCTTATTTTGGCTTTTTCATTGTTTCACTTTTCCGCCATTTGCTTTACTTGTCTTCTGTTAGAGTTACTTTTGATTGTTTGTCCATCTACTCGTAATTCTTCAGCTGTTCTTTCCGTTTAGTGTTGCTTTGCTCCACCTTTATCTCCTGAGAATCAATACCCTTCGATTGTATCGTGTACTTCAAATTCGTTGCATCTTCTGGTACTTTTTGTTGTTATTACGTTGTATGAATTCTTCATCTCGATTTTGTAGTGTTTCACTCTGTTTTCATTTACATCTTTTTATGATCTCTGTCTGCTCTGGAAGTTGGTGGTGTTACTGGTACTACATTTGAGTCTTTGTTACACCTGGTTTGTTTGGAAGGCTCACTCTGTATTGGTGCTTTGTTTGGCAATTTCTTGAACCGTCTCTTCACATATCCAGATAGGTTTGCCCTTCTCTTATTTTGCTTTAGTTTAGTTTCACTTCTTTCCGCGCTGCTGGTTTACTTGTCTCTGTTAGAGTTACTTTGATTGTTTGTCCATCTACCGTAATTCTTCAGCTGCTAAGTCTTTTCCGTTTAGTGTTGCTTGCTCCACCTTTATCTCCTGGAGAATTCTAACACCCTTCGATTGTAATGTACCCAAATGCTGCTGCATCCTTCACTTTTTGTTGTTACGTTGCATGTGAATCTCTTCATCTCGATTTGTAGTGTTTCACTTGCTTCTTCCATTTACATCTTTTATGATCTCTGTCTGCCTGGTGTTGGTGGTGTTACTGGTACCTGTTTGAGTCTTTGTTACACCTGGTTTATTAAAGGTTCACTGTATAGCTTTTATTTGGTACTTTGAACTTTGTCTTTTCACATATCCAGATAGGGTTTGCTCCTTTCTTATTTTGGCTTTGAAGTTAGTTTACCTTCTTTCCGCCATATTTGCTTTACTTTCAATCTTCTGTTGGAGTTATTGATTGTTTGTCCTTCGTTGTAATTTTCAGCGTTAAGTCTTTTTCCATTTAGTGTTGCTTTTGCCCAATTTTTCTCCTGAGAATTCTAATACCCTTCGATTTCGTATCGGTATCAAATGCTGTTGCATCTTCTGGTACTTTTGTTACGTTGTGGCGAATTCTTCATCTCGATTTTGTAGTGTTTCACTCTGCTTTTCCATTTACATCTTTTATGATCTCTGGTCTGCCTGGTGTCAGGTGTACTGGTACTACGTTTGGAGTTTTTGTTACAATTTGCCTGTTTTGAAGGTCTGCCTGCATTGCGCTTTGTTTGGTACTTGAACCTTTGTCTCTTTCACATATCCAGACAGGGTTTGCTCCTTCTTATTTTGGCTTTGCTTGTTTCACTTCTTTCCTTGGCTTTTACTTCATTTCGTTAGAGTTACTTTGATTGTTTGTCCATCTACTGTAATTCTTTCAGCTGCTAAGTCTTTTCCGTTTAGTGTTGCTTTCGCTCCACCTTTATCTCCTGAGAATTCTAATACTCCTTCGATTGTATCGTGTACTTCAAATGCTGTTGCATCTTCTGGTACTTTTGTTGTTACGTTGTATGTGAATTCTTCATCTCGATTTTGTAGTGTTTCACTTGCTTTTCCATTTACATCTTTTATGATCTCTGGTTCGCCTGGTGTTGGTGGTGTTACTGGTACTACATTTGAGTCTTTTGTTACACCTGGTTTGTTTGGAAGGTCTACTCTGTATTGTGCTTTGTTTGGTACTTGAACCTTGTCTTCTTTCACATATCCAGATAGGTTTGCTCCTTCTCTTATTTTGGCTTTGAAGCTTAGTTTCACTTCTTTTCCGCCATTTGCTTTTACTTCGTCTTCTGTTAGAGTTACTTTGATTGTTTGTCCATCTACTGTACCTCTTTCAGTTGCTAAGTTCCTTCTGTTTAGTGTTGTTGCCCACCTTTATCTCCCGAGAATTTAACATTCTTCGATTAATGTGTACTTCAAATGCTGTTGCATCTTCTGGTACTTTTGTTGTTACGTTGTATGTGAATTCTTCATCTCGATTTTGTAGTGTTTCACTTGCTTTTCCATTTACATCTTTTATGATCTCTGGTTCGCCTGGTGTTAGTGGTGTTACTGGTACTACATTGAGTCTTTTGTTACACCTGGTTTGTTTCCAAAGGTTCACTTGTATTGTGCTTTTGTTTGGTACTTGAACCTTGTCTTCTTTCACATATCCAGATAGGTTTGTTCTTCTCTTATTTCCTGGCTGAAGCTTTGCTCACTTCTTCCTGGGGTTACTTTACTTGCCCTCTGTTAGAGTTACTTTTGATTGTTTGTCCATCTACTGCAATTTTTTCCAGCTGCTGGCAGTCTTTTTCCGTTTAGTGTTGCTTTCGCCCACCTTTATCTCCTGGAGAATTTAACACTGATTGTATCGCATT